>Ga0272441_10000211_pt1 | contig 134256 bp, 105 predicted proteins | sample SSMProp6N_FD_193582 | JGI IMG/M metagenome (GOLD analysis project Ga0272441, IMG submission 193582) | Marine sediment archaeal communities from Little Sippewissett salt marsh, Falmouth, MA, United States - SSM-Prop-6N | ecosystem: Environmental > Aquatic > Marine > Wetlands > Sediment ...
TCCTGAGTGACGATGTGCTCGGAACGATCGCCGGACCGACAGGCGGCGACGACGGCGACGGTGTGCTGCAGCCGAACGAGGTGTGGACGTACGAGGCGACGCACGGGGTGGTCGAGGCCGACTACCCGGGACCGATCGTGAACGTGGCGACGGCCACCGGGACCCCGCCGGTCGGGGCGGACGTCACCGCCCAGGCGACGGAGAGCGTGGGGATCACCGCAGACACGGGGCTGTCGATCGACAAGACGGGGCCGGCGAGTGCCCAAGTGGGTGAAGAGATCGTCTACACGCTGGTGGTGACGAACACCGGCGATTTGACGCTTCACCACGTGGTCGTGACCGATCCGTTGACCGGCTTGGACACCGACCTCGGCGATCTCTCACCGGGAACGTCTCAGACACTCAATCCGGTGTACACGGTGACGGAAGGCGACCTGCCGGGACCGCTGGTGAACACGGCGACGGCCCGATCGGACGAAACCGCGGAGGTCCGTGACGATCACGCCGTCACGATTCTCATCGAAACCGGCGCGATCGGAGATCTGGTTTGGGAAGACGAGAATGCGAACGGCCTGCAGGATGAATCGGGAGCGGGGATCGCCGGTGTCCGGCTGATCTTGCGCGACGAGACCGGGGCATTCTTGCGGGACACCACTACGAACTCCTTGGGCAACTACCGCTTCGAAGACTGCCCGAGGGGGAATTACACCGTGGAGATCGATGGAGCCAGCCTTGCGCTTGCCGGGTACACGCCGACCACCGCCACATCTGTTGTGGCGACGATTCGGTCGGACTTCCTGGACGCCGACTTCGGCCTGGTTGGCGAGCTGCCTCCGGTCCGCATCGATCTGTCGCTTCGCAAGACGGTCAGCGATCCAACGCCGTCTGTCGGAGATGAGATCGTGTTCACCATCGCGGTGCGTAACGAAGACGGATTCGGTTCGGCAACCGGGATCAGGATCAAGGACACCTTGCCCAGCGGATACCGGTTCGTCTCGAGCGTGGCGAGCGTCGGGACCTACGACCGTGCCACGGAGATCTGGGAGATACCGGTCCTCAACGCGGGGAAGACCGCCCGGATGGGGATCACGGCGATCGTCAATGCGGAAGGCAACTACGTGGGGCCGGTAGAAGTGATCGATGCAGGCGAGATCGATGTGGACTCCACGCCGGGGAATGCCGCCACCACGCCGGAAGATGACGATGATGAAGCCGTGGTGATGGTGGTCGGTCCATACGCCGACCTGGCGATTCTCAAGACCGCCGGACAGGAGACGGTGGGTGAGGGGGACGAGGTTGCGTTTACAGTTGTGCTATCGAACCACGGACCGGCGGACGCGACACGGATTGTGGTCGCCGATCTGCTGCCTGCTGGACTCGAGTACCTGAACCACGCCGGAGACGGCGCATACGATGCCGCAACGGGCTTGTGGACTATCGAATCGCTTTCTGCGGGTGATGTGGCGGAGCTGGCCGTACGCACCCGGGCTTTGCTCGGCACAGGCGGGCTTTCCCTTACCAACATCGCCGAGGTGCGCAGTACAGAGCAAACGGATCCGGATGAAAGCAACAACCGGGACGATGCCACGGTGACGGTTGGGACGAATGGGGGAGGCGGTGGAACGATCGAGGCGTGTTCGCAACGCGTGATCATCAGCGAGATCGCGTGGGCCGGCACAGCCGCCGATCCATCGCACGAGTGGATCGAACTGCGAAATCTCGGCAGCGAGCCGGTGGATCTTACCGGCTGGATCCTTCGATGGCGAAGAAAGCAGCCCCTGTCCGACGAAGACTTGGCGTGGAAGAGCATTCCGCTTTCCGGGGTCCTTGTCGGCGCCGAGGTCTCTGCATGTGATGCGGCGCAGTATGCCGCCGATCCTGCGGTCTCGTTCGAGCGGCGTGCCGGGGACATCCTCTCGTGGTGGGTGGTCGCGCTGCCGCAGCAAGGCAATGACAGCCACCTTCTCCTCGAACGGATCACCGATCGGGCGGTCTCCAACGTCCAGGCCGATCTCGTGTGGGATCCCGATGGGGTGCTCGAGTTGGATCTCTCAGATGATGGCGATATCGTCGAACTCCTTGATGCGAATGGACACGTTGTGGATTCGGCGAACGCATTCGAGGCGGAACATCCCGGTTGGCCGGCCGGGGAAGCATCGATCCGCGCCACCATGGAGAGGACCGATCCGCGGGGGCCCGATTCGGCGGAGAATTGGCATACCAACGTTGGCGTACTGACGTACGGGATCGATGCGATGAAGCGCCCGCTCGTTGCCACGGCTGCTGCTTCGAATTCCCCCTCCCTGGATGAAATGACGAACATCGTCACGCTCGAACCGACGCCGACCCGTGCCGGTGCGCGCATTGAGGTGGGGCTCGAGCTCGATTCCGACGAGCGGCGGAGCCGGGGGTGGCCGTGGATCCGCGTTACCCGTCCCGTCGATGGTGTTGGGGGTGGCGGCGCTACGGCGCCATCCGCGTATTCGTTTGCCGGCAGGTACTCGCGCGATCTCTACTGGTTGGGGATTGAGACGGCAAATCTGGCCCCAGGCGATCACATGGTCTGGATCGTTTTTGGTGAAGGAGAAGCGATTCTCGTTCCAATCACCATCCTTCCGTAGGGCGATGTACCCGTGCCGGTTGCCGGGGCACGGGGTGTGCCGTACCATCGCTCGCATGGATCGAACGACGCCGGTGAACCGGTTCTTGAGTGGAGAGGCGCTGCGTTTGGGTCTTCTCGCCGGCGCGCGGCGGGTGATTGCCGCGCGTGACGAACTGAACCGGATCAATGTGTTCCCCGTCCCAGACAAGGACACTGGATCGAACCTCGCCGCGACCATGCGGGGCGTCGTTGCCAAGCTCAATCGACCGCACACGACGATCGCCTCTGTGGGGGCGTCCGTTGCGGCCGCCGCGCTCTCCTCCGCACAGGGAAACTCCGGCGTCATCCTCGCGCAGTTCTTCCAAGGGTTGCGCGAGGGATTCTCCGATGCGGCCGAGCTTTCCGTTGCGCACTTCGTTTCGGCATTGCGGCGGGCAACAACGTCTGCGCGCAAGGCGCTGGCGGAGCCGCAGGAAGGCACGATTCTTACCGTGATCACGGATGTCGCGGAACACTTGTCCGCACGCCTGGCTCATCTGCCGAGCTTCCGGGAACTCATCGATGAAGGCGTTCAAGCCGCGCGTGCGTCGCTTGCACGGACGCCGGAGAAGCTGGCATCCCTGAAACGGGCGGGGGTCGTGGACGCCGGAGCCCTCGGCTTCGTGCGGTTTCTCGAGGGGATCCGCGACTACCTGGTCGAAGGGCGAATGGCTGCGCCTGCGACCGCGCAACCGCCGGACAAGGAAGCCGCCGACGCGGTTCGAGACGTGTGGCCCGAGCGGGCGGACTTCCGCTACTGCACCGAGGCCGTGGTCTCCGGATCGATCGATCGTCCCCGCGTGATCGAAGTCCTTCAGGGACTGGGCGATTCCATCGTCGTGGCAGGCTCGGACGAGGAAGTACATGCTCACGTACACACCAATGTCCCGGCGCATGTCCTGGAGGAACTCGCGGCGTTCGGTCCCGTGAACAAGACCAAGGTGGATGACATGTTTGCCTCGCTTGCCGGCGTGCCGTCTCCCTCCGCGAACCGTGCCGGGATTGCCTTGGTGACCGACTCGGTCTGCAACCTACCGATGCCGTTCTTCACCGAACATCGGATTCACGTGGTTCCGATGCAGATTGGCTTCGGGCAACAGACGTACCTCGATCGCGTGGACATGACGCCATCACAGTTCTACAAACGATGGCGAGAGGATCCGGTCTTTCCTCGAACGTCGCAGCCGAGCCCGGCGAGCTTCCTTGCACTGTATAGGCATTTGAGCCGTCACCACGAAGCCATTCTCTCGGTTCACATCTCGGCCGAGGTATCCGGAACGGTGCAGGCGGCGACCGTTGCGGCAAGCCAAGTGAGCCAAGAGACCGGGGTTCCGATCGAAGTCGTCGACTCGCGATCCGCGTCATCGGCCGAAGGCCTCGTGATGTGGGCTGCTGCCCGTGCCGTGGCCGAGGATCGCCCGTTGGATGTCTGTGCACGGGTGGCGCGGCAGGCGGCCGACGATGCCTCCGTGATCGTGTTCATCCCCAGCATTGAGGGATTCGTACGCGGTGGACGGCTCTCGCCGCTGCGCGGGAAGATCTCCAACATCCTTCGCCTTCGGCCGGTTCTGACCGTCGTAAACGGGAGCCTGACGGTGGCCGCCAAGGTCTTCGGGGTCGCCGCCTCGCGGCGGCGCGCGGTGAAGACTGCGATGAAGCGTGCCCGCGGCATGACGGCCCCCGTCTTCTGCCTCAGTCACAGCGCGGCGCCACAGCTGGCGGCCGACGTGGAGAAGACCCTCCGTGCGGCGATTCCTCAGGCCGATGTGATGATCACCGAAGCCGCGCCTGCCCTCGGAAGCCACGCAGGCCCCGGAGGGATTGCCATCGCGGTGCTCGATGGGCAGCGGACCTGCGACATGATCCACCCTTCGAGCGGTGCCGGCCGATGATTCTTGTCGTATACCTGTTGATTGCCTATCTGCTTGGCGCGTTTCCTTCTTCGGTGGTTCTCGGGCGGCTCGTGGGGCGAATCGACGTCCGCGAGCACGGGAGTGGCAATGCGGGAGCGACCAACGCGTGGCGCGTCCTCGGATGGAAGACCGGCGTGGCTGTCCTGGTGCTCGATGTCGCCAAGGGGGTCCTCGCCGCCGTTGCCGTGCCGATGATTCCGATGGGGTCGGTTCCGGTCGACGGTCCTACGCTGGCCGTACTCTGCGGATTGACCGCGGTGCTGGGACACGTCTTTCCTGTGTACCTTCGATTCCGCGGCGGAAAGGGTGTGGCCACCGCAGCGGGAATGCTCGTTGGCGTAGCCCCTATTCCCGTAGGCTGTGCGCTGGGCGTGTTTGCAGTTCTGCTCGTGTTGTTCGGACGGGTATCTTTGGGATCGATCATTGCCGCGTGGGCGATCCCGCTGTCGGCCTTCCTGCTAAACGAGTTCACCAGCTACAAGTCGCCCATTGCCCTGATTGCCGTGACGGCGCTCCTCGCGGCGTTCATCACCTTCACACACCGAAGCAATATCCTACGACTGATTCGCGGCGAAGAGAAAAGCTTCCCCCGGCTGCAGGTCTGGCGGAGGCTGTTTCGTCGCTAACGGACTGTGGCGTAGACGGGGAAGCTCGTAGAATCTTCGTCCTGAACTGATTTTGACGCCTCCTGAGTCGGGTGATACAATCAGTCGCCAAGGTCAGAGGTGCATCAATGAAAACGGATCCGCCAAGCGATATGAGAAACAGAAACCTACGGAACATTGCGTTTATCACGATCATCGTGATCCTTGCCCTGATTGTGTTGCAGTCGTGGTTTGGACGAGACGGAGCGGACGGTCAAATCGACTACAGCCTGTTCCGTACGCTGGTTGAAAGCGGGCAGATTGCGCGCGTAAGTGTCAAAGACGACGTTGCGACGGCACAGACGATCAACGGGGATACCGTGGTTACGCGGCTTCCGCCCGATGTTTCCGCCTACTACGAGCTGCTCGACGAGAACGTGAATGAGGTCGGGTATGACCCGCCATCCAACAACGGGCTGTTCGTTTCGATCCTGATCTCCTTCTTGCCGATCCTGTTGCTGATCGGTGTCTGGGTGTACATCATGCGGCGGTCGCAGGCTGGGGGCGGCGCGATGTCCTTCGGACAATCGAAGGCCAAGCTTGTGCGGCCCGATTCGACCAAGATTTCTTTTGCCGATGTCGCGGGAATCGATGAGGTGAAAGAGGAGGTCGAGGAGATCGTCGACTACTTGAAGGACCAGCGAAGATTCTCCCGCCTGGGTGCGGAAATTCCCAAGGGCGTACTGCTGGTCGGAGCACCCGGAACGGGGAAGACGCTCCTTGCCAAGGCCATTGCCGGCGAAGCCGGCGTTCCCTTCTATTCCATCAGTGGTTCCGATTTCGTGGAGATGTTCGTTGGCGTGGGTGCTGCCCGGGTTCGCGACATGTTCGAAAAGGCCAAAGCCACGGCGCCGTGCATCATCTTCATCGATGAGATCGATGCCGTGGGGCGGAAGCGTGGTGCCGGCCTGGGCGGAGGACACGATGAACGGGAGCAGACCTTGAACCAGCTGCTCGCCGAGATGGACGGATTCCAGCCGAACCGCGGGATCATCCTGCTCGCGGCGACCAATCGTCCCGATGTGCTGGATGCGGCGCTGCTGCGCCCGGGGCGGTTCGACCGCCGGATCACCGTTCCCCGGCCGGATCTCAAGGGGCGCGAGGAGATCCTCAATGTGCACCTTCGCAACAAGAGCTACTCCGAGGATGTCGATCCGGAGATCCTTGCGCGGCGGACGCCGGGGTTCGTCGGTGCCGACCTGCGGAACCTGTGCAACGAGGCTGCACTCCTGGCTGCCCGAGGCAACAAAGAGAAAATCGAGATGGTCGATTTCGAGGAAGCCACCGACCGCGTCATCGCGGGCGTCCAGCGCAAGGGAATCGTCTTGAGCAACGACGTGCGTGAGCGTATTGCCTACCATGAGTCCGGTCACGCCTTGCTCGGCAAGCTCCTGCCGAATGCCGATCCGGTGCACAAGATCTCGATTATCCCGCGGAGTGACGGAACCCTGGGATTCACGCTCCAGTTGCCGCTGGAGGACCGCTATCTGCACACCGAAGACGAGCTGAAGGAGATTCTCGTCATCCTGTTCGGCGGGCGGGCGGCGGAAGAGGTCGTATTCAACGAGCGGATGACCGGATCCGCTGATGATCTCAAGAAGGCCACGGAATTGGCGAAAGAGATGGTCGTACGCTATGGAATGAGCGAGAAGCTTGGTCCTGTCTCTCTCGCGCGGGAACGGATGGACGTCTTCTTGGGCGAGGAGATTGTCAAGAGCAACGACCATTCCGAAGAGCTTTCATCGCTGGTCGATTCGGAGATCCGCTCGATGATCACCCGATCGTACGAGCGAGCCAAGGAGATGCTCAAGGAGCATCGCGAGAGCCTGGATCGCCTTGCGCGCGAACTGCTCGATCAAGAGGTCCTCGCCGGGGCGGAGTTGGAGTCCCTCTTCGAGACATTGGTTCCATCTCCGGCAAGCTGATGCTCCGCAGCCATGCGAGGCTCGTCTTGCTGGGCTCCACCGGATCGATCGGTACCCAGACGCTCGATGTCGTCGAACGTCTCCGCAAGGCAGGGCATCCGTTCCGTGTGGTCTCCCTTGCTGCGGGCTCCAATGTCGAGGCGCTTGCCGAACAGATCTGCGCCCATTCGCCCGAGGCGGCCTGCATCGCATCCAGTGACGATGCTGCGCGTCTCCGAGAGAGGTTTCCCAGGCTTCGTGTGGTGCATGGTCCGGACGGGCTCACCGATCTTGCCGGCCTCGAGGACGTGGATTTGGTGATCAATGCGCTGGTTGGGGCTGTGGGATTGGCGCCGACCCTGGCGGCGTTGCGGAAGGGCCGGACGGTGGCCTTGGCCAACAAGGAGAGCCTGGTTGTCGGTGGGGCGTTGGTGAAGCAGGCGTTGGCCGGCCACGGCGGCGCGTTGTTCCCGCTCGACAGCGAACACAATGCGCTGTATCAATGCCTCGAGGCAGGAAAGCGATCCGACATCGCCCGGCTGGTCGTCACGGCATCTGGCGGCCCATTCCTGCGCTTCACGGATGAAGCGCTGGCGCGGGTCACGCCGGAACAGGCGCTCAAACACCCCAATTGGTCCATGGGATCGCGCATCACGATCGACTCGGCGACCATGGTCAACAAGGCGTTCGAGGTGATCGAAGCCCACGTGCTGTTCGGTGTGCCGTACGAGAAGATTGATGTCCTGGTCCATCCGCCCTCCATCGTGCACTCCATGGTCGAGTACAACGATGGATCGGTCCTGGCGCAGCTCGCGACCCACGACATGCGGATTCCGATCCAGTATGCGTTGACGTACCCCGATCGACCGGATACCCAACTGCCCCGGCTCAATCTGGACTCCGGCCTGACTCTGCCGTTCGAGACGCTGGACGTGTCGCGGTTCCCCGCATTCGCGACGGTCTTGCAGGCGGCGGATTTCGGCGGGAGTGCGCTGGCTGCAGTCAATGCCGCGGACGAGATCCTGATCTCCCGATTCCTCGCGGGGGAGATCCCGTTTACCGGTATCTCATCGGGTTTGCGCAGGATGCTGGATGCGTGGAGCGAGGCTACCCCGGCCGGTGAGCAGGTGACCCTGGAGCGGCTGCTGGATGTCGATCGCTGGGCCCGCGCCCTGGCTGCCGAGATTTCCGTTTGACCGATCGGCGAATCTACTTCGTTTCCGAGTTCTCCGGGCGCAACAGGGACCAGAGCCCGGCAACCCGCGCGTACACGAAATAGACAACCATCCCCGCGAATGCCGGGATCAGGGCCGCGAGAAACGGCGAGCCCCCCACGGCAACCCGGACTCCCCAGACCGTGGCCGCGAGCAGCGCGGTTCCGAGTGCGATTCGCGCGAGCCGATTTAATAGATCATGAGCTGAGCCGAGCCTGGATCGCAGGAACCACAACAGGGTCAGTGCATTGACCAGCCCTGCGGCGGATGTCGCCAAGGCCAGGCCGCTCTCACGCAAGGGACCTACGAGGAGCAGATCGAGGGACACATTGACTGCAACCGAGGCCAGCGTGGCAATCAGGGGGACAACGGTCCGGCCGAGGGCATAGCTCGCCCGATTGCTCACGTAGACCAGGCCGTACGGAAGGAGCCCGATGGCGTAGTACGAAAGGACGCGGCCCGTTCTCAGCGTGTCGGCGGCGGAGAAACTGCCGTGCTCGAACAAGAGACGAATGACGTCCGTGCCGACCAGAAGAAGCCCAACGGTGGCCGGAATCATGATGAACAGGCTCGCCGCGATGCCATCGTTTACGTAACGTGAGAAGCGGTCGGACTGGCCGCGGGCGTGGGCGGAGGACAAGCGGGGGAGCAAGGCCGTGGCGAGGCTCACGGCAAACACCCCCAGCGGGAGCTGGAACAGCCGCATCGCATACTGAAGCGACGAGATCCCTCCGTCTCCAAGGTGTGACGCAAGCTTATTGTCCACCAGGAGATTGATCTGGGCGGCGGCCAGCGCAAGCACGGCCGGCGCCATTCGAACGGCAAGCTCACGAACGCCCGGATGCAGAGGAAGAACGGCGAAGTGGAAATGGAAACGAAGACGCCTGAGGCTAGGGACTTGCGATACCAGTTGCCCGGTGCCCCCGAGGAGCACACCGATGCCGAGTCCGTAGATCGGCTCGCTAGGAAACCATCGGGCGATCACGGCTACGCCGAGAATCATCCCGACATTGAACCAGACGGGAGCGAACGAGGCTGGGAAGAAGCGGTGGTGCGCATTGAGGATGCCCATGAACACGGCGGAGAATCCAACCAGGATCAGAAAGGGAAATACAACGCGGGTCAGCGAAATCGCGAGGGCCAGCTTGTCCGGGGCGAAGCCGCTTGCCAGGAAGGGCACGTAGGCCGGGGCGAGCAGGATGCCGGCGGCTGCTACGAACGGAAAGGTGACCAACAGGCAAGACAGGAGATTGCTGGCGAAGCGATCCGCGTGATCCCCGGCGACGTCGAGCTTGGTGTAGATTGGAACGAAGGCGGTGGACAGGGCGCCCTCGGCCAGGAGCTGCCGGAGGAAGTGCGGCACGAAGAAGGCAATGAGAAAGGCATCGTAGGCCGCCGTGGTTCCGAAAGTATTTGCGATCACCGCTTCCCGACCCAGGCCGAGAATGCGCGAAGCGGTGGTGGCTACGGCCATCAGCAAGACGTCTCGGATGAGGGGACGCATCACTCGATCGGAACCAGGCAGAGTGCCGCAGCGGCGCGTTCCGGTTCGCCGAACTCGTGTACCGTTCCACGGTCAAGAAGGGCGAACGAAGACGTGCTGCCTCGGTGGAGAACAGCAGCATCTCGGATGGGAACCGGCAGATCGGCAAGAATTCCTTGGATGTCTTCCGTTGTACACGGTGTGTTCGGCTGGTGGCGCGGAACGCAGACGACAATCAATCCTCCGTGCCAGTCGATCGCAAGAACCGTCCATGCACACGCTTCCGCCGGCTCTTTGGTGGGATCGGTCGATTCGTTCACCGGACGGCTGTTCTCGATGAGGATCGAGTCGATGCCGATCGCATTGATCATCGGATCACCGTCTACCGGGTGAACACAGGCAATCGTTGCACGATCGCCGAGCTGCACCGCCGACAGCCGGGCCTTGGACTCACCGCTGGCAATGACCAGGGTGGCGGTAGGATCCTCGAAGACAAACGCGCCGTCGTAGATCGATACGATTCGTTCTTGCCGGATCTTCAGCACGGTGAAGGTGCCCGGAATGCCCCGTGCAATCGGATCGAGGTATCCCTTCGTGTAGGCCACAATCTGATCGTACGCCAACGGCCGATTGACCCCGCTAAGCGGCACGCTCTGCCCCTCGATGCGCAGCGTGGCCGCAGCGGATACGGCGGAGAACACAGGACGACCGAACAGATCGAACTCGAGGATCGCTCCCCCGGAATCCTCCAGGCAGATCGGCATGCCATCGGACACGAGAAGATCGGGTTGGTCTCCCATGCCGATCGCGAGTTCGCCCGACACGTGATCGACGATGTCTCGCAGCGGTGCCGTGGTGCCGATCCCAAACGGCGATGCCGTCGGCTGCAGGCGCGCATCGGATCGCCAGTCCTCGATCTGGATGTATGCATAGGCGAGTCCCGTACTCGCGGGCAGCGCCGGATCGATCTCATGTAGCGTCCACCCCGGGCGGATCGTGGTGACGGTTTCCAGGGATGTGTCACCGTCGAACGAGATCGTGGTCGCATGGAATCCGTCACGCACCACGCGTTCGATGTGGGGAGCGCACGCCTCGCGCAGCAGCAACGAGACCACACAGGTGTCCCCGGCCTGAGGAAGTAGATCCGCCTGCTTGATTTGCCCGCTTCCGAGCATGATCGACCGCGGGGGAACCGATGAGGAGCAGGAACGGAAACGGAGCGTCACACGAGTTCCCTCGCAGGAGAGCACTTCGAGCGGTGCGTATCCGTTGAAGCGAACCGTGGCACGATCCAAGCCGACATCGAAGGCCGTTAGCTCGGCCACGGCGGTCTCCACGTGAACCGTGTCTCCGATCCGGTGGAGCTTTGCACCGGTGAGCTCGGCGAGCCAGTCCAGCCGCACGTACAGTACTCCGGAAAGCATGGGAAACGTCTCGATCGGGATCCGCACGCGGCCGCCGGTCCAGCGGAAGGCAACCAACGGATGGATCGGATCGAGCAAGGCTTCGGCACCGAGGTACGGCGAGAACTCGAGCAACGGAACCAGCAGCCGATCGCCGTCACCCACAGGAGGAGAGACCAACGAGACCGTGGCGCCGTTGAGAAGGAGAACCTCCTCTCCGCATCCCGTGAATGCGAAGAGGAGGAGAAACGCAAACACCACTCCCCCGAGCGACGTGCCCTTCATTGAGGGCTACTCCTCCTTTTCGCCTCCCGCGTCCGGTTCTTCGGCATCGACGCGAATCCGGATTTCGACCGTGATGTCCTTGTACAGATTGATCGAAACACCATGAGGCCCCAGCGTTTCGATGGGACGCTCCATCTGAATTCGCGATGTCTCGATGTGATCCCCGAAGGTCTCCTCGATCGTCGCCGCGATGTCCTCCGCGCGAACGGATCCGTACAACCGGTCGTCGTCATGCGACTTCCGGACATACACCAGCGTCTGATCGGCGAGCTTGTCCCGGAGAAGCTGAGCCTTCTCCTCTCGCTTGAGGAGCTCCGCTTCGTGGGCCGCTTTCTCTTTGGCGAACCGTGCAATGTTGTGCTCGGTCGGTTCGATGGCGATCCCTTTCGGGAGTAGGTAGTTGCGCGCGTATCCCTCGGCTACGTCGACGACTTCGCCGACGTGCCCAAGCCGTTCAATGGTCGTGGTAAGCAATACTTTGGCGATGACCCTCACCCCAATCTCTCTAGTCTTCTCGGAATTGTAGAGGCCCCATGAGGGGCCGTCAAACACCGATTCTACTGCATCGAGGGCCCGTGGTATACTCTGCCGGCCCAATGACGCGACTTGTAGATTGGATTCAGTGCCGAGATCGTCCGCTGGTGATGGGGATTCTCAACGTCACGCCCGATTCGTTTTTTGACGGAGGGAAGGCCGCAACGCGGTCCGATGCGGTCGATGCCGCGTTACGAATGGTCGCCGAGGGCGCCGATCTGATCGATGTGGGAGGGGAATCGAGCCGTCCTGGAGCGGAGCCGATTTCCGAGCAGCAGGAGATGGATCGTGTGCTCCCCGTGGTTGAGGCCGTTCGTCGCCGCAGCGGCGTCGAACTCTCCGTGGACACAACCAAGGCCGGTGTGGCTTCCGAAGCGATCGCCCTGGGCGCAACCATGGTCAATGACATCAGCGCCATGCGAATGGATCCGGACATGAAATCGGTCGTTGCGGAGACGGGCGTCTTCGTTGTGCTGATGCACATGCTGGGTACGCCGCAAACGATGCAGACAGGCCCAGCGTACCGGGATGTGGTCGAGGATGTCCGGAGATTTCTCGCGGATCGGCGCACGGCGGCTGTGGCCGGAGGAATCCGTGGGGATCGGATCCTCATCGATCCCGGCATTGGATTCGGCAAGCGCCTGGAGGACAACCTTGCGCTGCTGCGGAATCTGCGACGGATCGCCGAGCTCGGACCTCCGGTGGTCGTTGGGCTGTCGAGGAAGTCGTTCCTCGGACGGATTCTGGATCTTCCGGCATCGGAACGGCTGGAAGCCACGATTGCGGCCAACACGGCAGCGATCTTGCGGGGAGCGGAGATCATCCGCGTTCACGATGTGGTTGAAGGAAGGAGAACGGCGGACATCGCGTACCGCCTGCGAAACCATGAAGACTGACGTACGTGCATATCTTGAGCAACCGGGACACAAGCTCCCGATTCGAACAACGGTTCGCGGGGCATACCAGAACGCCGATGATCTCCGGACCGTCGAGGAGATCTCCGTGGACGGCGAGGCGTTCGTTCAGCTGAGTACGCTGTATCTCGACGTGGCCATCCAGGCGAAGATCGAGCAGCCGTGCCGCCGGTGTCTCTGTCCGGTTGAGACGCTGTACACGCTACACGAGACCTTCGAGGTTCCGATTCCGCCTGCGACCGAGTCGGTGGATCTGTGGGCGCCTCTCCTGGCATTGGTCCTCTCGTCTCACGACCCCAACGTCCTGTGCCGGCCGGACTGCCGTGGGCTGTGCCCGGCATGTGGTGCGGATCTCAATGCGGATCCCGATCACTCATGTTCGAAGGCTCAGGACGAGCGAAGGACCCTGGGAGACCTGTTGAAATGAGGGATGGGGCCGTGACCATCGGGTTTGATCCCGGTCTGGCGATCACCGGCTACGGGGTGGTCCGCTCGGTGGGCGGCGGGTGGGAGATCGTTGCCGGAGGAACAATCGAGACCGAGAAGACGCGTCCGCGAGCAGAGCGGCTTCTCGAGATCTATCAGGAGGCACGCGCGCTGATTGAGGCATACCAACCGGAAGGCGTTGCAATCGAAGAGGTCTTTCTTGCGACGAACGCCAAGTCTGCGATGCGGACCGCTGAAACGCGCGGTGCATTGCTCATGGCGGCGGCTGACTGCTCCGTGCGATGCTACACCCCCTTGCAGGTCAAGAAGCGGATTACCGGCTACGGGCGGGCCAACAAGGCGCAAGTCCAGGCGATGGTCAAGCGGCTTCTCCGATTGGCCGAGACCCCGAGACCGGATGACATGGCCGACGGGCTCGCCCTGGCGTTGTGCTACCTGCTCGATCTCCGCGGACCCGGGAGGAACGACGATGTCTACCTATGAGCAGTTGCTTCGGCTTCCCGAAGCCCGCGACGAGAACCGTGTCATCCTGATCGATGGACACTCGCTTGCCTACCGGTCGTACTACGCCATCCGTGATCTCACCACGCGCGCCGGTGCACCGATCAATGCGGTGTTCGGCTTCTGGAGAGCGTTGCTCAAGACCATGCGCGATCATCCATCCGCCTACGTGGCCGTTGCATTCGATGCCGGCGGAAAGACGTTCCGTCACGAGCTGTCGCCGGATTACAAGGCGACCCGCAAGCCGATGCCCGAAGACCTGGCGATTCAGCTTCCGGTGATCGAACGCCTGCTTGCCGCCTTGGGAATCTCCGTGTTCTCCGAGCGGGGAATCGAGGCCGATGACCTGTTGGCAACCATCGCTTCGCGGGCTGCGGAGCAGGGGTTCCGCTGTCTGATCCTGACCAGTGACAAGGACCTGGCCCAGCTTGTCGACGACCATATCGCGATCCTCCGGCCGAGCGGCCGCGGACGGACCTCCGAGGACCAGGTCCTCGATCCGTCCGGGGTGAGCGCCAAGTACGGCGTCCCGCCGGAACGGATTGTCGATTGGCTGTCTCTGGTGGGCGACACATCGGACAACGTGCCCGGGGTTCCGGGCGTGGGAGAGAAGACGGCGGGAAAACTTCTCTCGGAGTACGGTTCGTTGGATGCAATCCTCGAGAGCGCGGACAGCGTGCGGAACGCACGCGTTCGGGAGAACCTGAAAACGCACGCTGATGCGGCCCGGCTGGCACGGCGGATGATCTCACTGATGACGGACCTCCCGCTCGCGAATCCGGTGGAACGTTGCCGCCTTCAAGGGATCGACCGGGTTGCGTTGGCCGATGTGTTCCGAGAGCTGGAGTTTACCACTGCACTGTCCGAACTCGGCTTGGATGAACTCGAACCGGGGGAGGAACCGGCATCGCCCCAAGACACGCGCGTACCGGAGTATCACACGGTGCTGACCGAGGAGGTCCTGGACAGGGTGGTCCGGGATCTCGCCGGCGCGGAGACCCTCTCGATCGATCTGGAGACCACCGGTCTTGACCCGATGACCGCGGACATTGTGGGGATTGCGGTGTCGGGGGCTCCGTATGTGGGGTACTACATCCCGGTAGGACACGATGCCCTGGGGGCCCCGGAGCAACTCCCCCTGTCCCGCGTCCTCGAGGTGCTCCGTCCGTTGATCGAAGCGGACGAACCTCGGTTGATCGGGCAGAATATCAAGTACGATCTGAAGATCCTTGAACGCAACGGACTGTCCCCGCACGGCATCTCGTTCGACGCGATGATCGCTTTCCACCTCCTCCATCCCGATGAGCCACGCCACGGTCTCGACCAGATTGCCAGTGCGATCCTCGGTGTCCGGATGACGCCTTACGAGGAAGTGGCCGGGAAGGATGGGGCGTTCGCTTCGGTTCCGGTGGATGCAGCGACCGCGTACGCCGCCGAAGACGCAGAGATCGTCCAACGCGTGCGAGAGCCGCTTCTCAAAGGCTTGGATTCGTGTGATGCGACCGAATTGTTCGAAACGGTTGAGATGCCGCTGGTTCCCGTACTCGCACGGATGGAGCGACACGGCATCCTCCTCGACCGATCGATCTTGACCGAGCAGGAGAACGAGCTTCGGAAGGAACTGGAGATCATCCAGGCGGACTTGTTCGAGATGGCGGGCGAGACATTCAATCCCAATTCGCCGAAGCAGGTGGCGGAGATTCTGTTCAGCCGGCTCGGCCTTCCGGTCGTGGATCGCACCAAGACGGGTCCTTCGACGAGCGCTCGTGTGCTGGCGCAACTTGCGGTCTTGCACCCTCTTCCCGGGAAGCTCATGGCCTATCGGGAATTGACGAAGTTGCTCAGTACCTACATCGAGCAGCTCCCGCGGGCGGTGCACCCGCAAACGGGAAGGATCCACACCACATTCCGGCAGGCTGTCACAGCCACCGGACGGCTCTCCTCGTCCGATCCGAACCTGCAGAACATCCCCACGAGAACGGAGATGGGCGGGAGGATCCGGCAAGCGTTCGTTGCGCCCGATCGGCACGTGCTCATCTCGGCTGACTACTCACAGATTGAACTGCGCTTGTTGGCCCACTTCTCCCAGGATCGCCTCCTTCTTGAGGCATTCCAACAAGGGATGGATCTCCATCGCCTGACCGCGAGTCACGTGTTTGGGGTGGATGAGCATCGTGTGACCGATACGCAGCGCCAGACGGCCAAGCGAATCAACTTCGGGATCCTCTATGGGATCAGTCCGTACGGCCTCGCGCGGGACCTTGGGACGACGCAGAGCGAAGCCAAGGAGTACATCGAGCGGTTCTTCTCCGCCTACCCTGAGGCGAAGGCGTACTTGGCGGAGATGGTGGATGTGGCGACTCGAAACGGGTATGCGCAGACACTGCTCGGTCGCCGCCGGCCGCTTCGGCACTTGACGGCGCGGAATGCCGCACAGCGGAACTTCGATCGGCGAAATGCGGTCAACACGCCGATTCAGGGAAGTGCCGCCGACTTGATCAAGCTGGCGATGATCGAGATCGACTGGGACATCGAAGGGGGACGTCTCCCCGCCAAGATGTTGCTTCAGATCCACGACGAGTTGATCTTCGAGGCAACGGCGTCTTCCGCGGAGGATGTTTCGTCCACGGTCCGGGAGCGAATGGAGGGCGTGATGCCCCTTCGTGTACCGCTCGCGGTCAAGGTTCACATCGGATCGAACTGGGGTGAGATCTAATCGACGATTCCGGGAGAGGGAGGGTGCGCTCTCTTGGGTGTACGATGGGGGCGGTTCCGGTTTGGCGGACGAGCGAAACGTTCCGTGACGCTCGCGGGTAGATGAGTATGCTGTGAACGAGAGAAGAACGCGAATGAACAGAGTTTATACCTTCCTTACAGGACTGGTGCTGCTCCTGATCGGAGCAGCACCGTTTGCGGCAAGCGGTGCTTCCGATCTGATCATCGATGCGTTGGAGTGGGTCCCTCCCGAGATCTTCCCCGGCGCCACGGTGACGATCCGCGCGGTGGTACTCAATGTCGGGGAGACGGACATCGATGACCGGTTCTACGTTCGTTTTACCGTGGACGGGCATCAGATCGCGGCCGTTCCGGTTCACTTTGGCCTGGATTCCGGCGAGCGCAAGGACGTTGTGGCCACGTGGGTAGCGGAGGAGGGCGATCACACGGTATCGGTCGAGGCCGACCGGCCGTTCGAGCACGTCGACGAGGCGAACGAACGGAACAACGAAGCGACGCTCGAAGTCTTCGTTCCTTTGCGTGATCACCTGATGGCGCAGTTCGAGGGCCTCCGGGTGATCGTTGCGGGATTCGAAGACATCAGCAATTCGGGCTTCGTGAACCTGGGCGAGGGGGTGGCCGACAAGCTCAACGAGCGATTGTCATCGAGCGGCATCCGGCTGCTCGACCGGGGAGAGTTTGAAGCCGTGATGCAGGAGCGCGCGCTCAATCCGATGCGGTTCGAGGATGTATCGGTCGCCGGTTCGCTGCTTGGGGCGGACATGGTGGTGATTGGCACCATAGAACATGTAGGCCTTCAGCAGGCGTCCCTCAGTTTCGGCGTCGTGCGGCTGAGCGGAGGCTCGGCCGATGTCAAACTCAATGCAAACGTAATCTCCGCCCAGACGGGCGAACACCTGGGCACCCTCTGCGCCGAAGGAAGAGAGGATGGCATGAGCGGCTTCTCGGTTGACATCGGGAGCATTGCCGCATTGGGAGGCGGGAGCGACACGTGTGCCGGGGGATTCCGAACCGACCGCGACTGGTACTACACCGGGCAGGTGGTGTCGGTCGGCTATCAGAATCCCGGACCGCCGCAGTGGTACAGCGTGGAGATCCACTCCTTGACGGGTACATTCATTCGGTGGCTGGGGTGGCAGTATGTGCCGACCGGCGCGTGTGATGTCTGGCATTGGGACCAGCGTGACTCGGTCGGAATCGAACTGCCTCCGGGCATCTACAACGCCAAGCTCTGGAACGGGGTGGCGTTCAGCGATACCGCCACGATCCAGATCCGCCCGGGAATCGGCGTCTCGATTCCCCTGTTCGATGAGATCTTGGTGGGGAGCGAGCCGTTCGAGGCTACCGTCGTGGGCGCTGCGGTGAACCACGCTGCGGACCAGTTGGCCTCTTCCATCATCAGTCTGCTCGGCGAGGTTGCGGATGAACCCCCGGTGCCCGGCATGGAGGCGAATGACGTCATGCTGGGAGCGCGGGCCGCAGTGGAGGCGCCGCGGCGGCCCGCGGCGCAGGTCGCGGCCATTCTTCCCGACGAACGGATCGCCATCAACATCGGTCACGCCTCGGGCCTCGCCCTCGGCGATGTCGTAGAGGTTTGCGAGATCCAGAACCTTGTCGTCGACCCGCTCAGCCTGGAGATTCTGGATTATGAGGTCGTGCGCGTGAAGGGACAGGCCGTTGTGATTGAGGTCCGCGATCGTGTTTCGTACGTGATTCAGCTGACTGAGTTCGAGCCGGCCATTGGCGACATCGTCTGCTCCGTTGCCCCCTAAGGTCGCATTCGCTGACTTGATTGCGTAGACTCTCGTGGATGTCCAAACGTTCTTTTCGTCGTGTGATGGCGGTTCTTGTAGTGTTTCTGGCATCGATGCCCGCCGTTTCTCTGGGGTTGCACTCGATTGGCGTACGCATTCTTCTTCCGACCTTCGGCAGCCCGTTTGCCGTGGGCTTGGAGGCCACCGTCTCTCTTGACGAGTTCCTTGCCTGCGGATCGTTCTTCCTTACCGCGGAAGGCAAGGCATTGATGACCGTTGGTGCCGATCTTCCCGTTGGGGATGAAGAGTCCACCGGAACGGGATACCTCCGCCTTACCACGGGGCTCTGTTATGTCGATACCACGCGCCTGCTGCCGACGCTGGTGGTGGGTGGGGGAATGGCTTGGCGAACCGATGTACTGGATGGGGTCGGCCTCGGCTTTGCCGCCGAACTCCTCTATCCGTTCGCTTTCCCTGTGCCGATGCTGTCGCTCTCCGGCGGATGGAGACCGTGATGGGGAACCTCTTTGGCACGGACGGCGTTCGTGGTGTGGCCAACGTTCACCTCACCCCGGAGCTTGCCCTGTCCCTGGCGCGGGCCATGGCAAAGGTCAAGGTACGCCGCGGCGGGTGCGTCATCATCGGCAGGGATACCCGAACCAGCGGTCCGATGATCGAGGCGGGCCTGTCGGCCGGCTTTGCTTCGGCAGGGGTCGACGTCCGTCTCGCCGGCGTGATTCCGACCCCGGCGATCTCGTTTCTGATCAAGGATGAGCGGGCCGACCTGGGCGCCGTGATCTCCGCATCGCACAATCCGCCGCAGGACAATGGGATCAAGTTCTTCGACCGGCGCGGGATGAAATTGACGATTGATGAGGAACGGGCAGTTGAGCAGGCGATCGGGTGTGATGTTCCGGCGGGTGAAAACCGGCTCCACGTCGGATCGATCGGACCTCTGGATGCTGCCGCCACGCGATATGCCGCATTCCTCGCGGGCACGATCGATGTGGAGGAGGTTGATCTTACCGGCATCCGGGTGGTGGTGGACTGTGCCTTCGGAGCCACCGGCCGGATTGCTCCCCACGTACTCCGCCACCTCGGCGCCGAGGTCATCGAACTGCACAGCGAAGCGGATGGAACGCGGATTAATCAGGGCTGTGGATCCACCGACCTGTGTGTCGTACAGGCGGAGGTCGAGCGGACCGGCGCCGAACTGGGTATTGCATTCGATGGCGATGGCGATCGGGTTCTCCTGGTCACCTCCGATGGCACGACGATCGATGGGGATCAGATGATCGGAATCGCCGCATTGCACATGAAGCGAGCCGGGCGCCTCAAGCCGCCGGCGGTCGTGGTCACCGAATTGAGCAACCTCGGCTTGGAGAAGATGCTGTCGGAGCACGGAATCACGGCGATGCGCACCCCTGTCGGAGACCGGCACGTTGCGCAACAGATGTTCGTTCATGGCGCAAAGATCGGAGGAGAGCCGTCGGGTCACATCATCTTCGGCGACTACTCACCGACGGGCGACGGGATCCTGACCGCCGTCAAGCTGTTGGAGATCGCCCACGATTCGCGCATGACGCTGGGAGAGCTGGCTCAGGGCATTCCGCTGTATCCGCAACGGCAGCGGAGTATTCCAAGCACCGATCCGATGGCCCTGCTTCAGAGATCCGGTGTTCGCCGCGCCGTGGAGCGCGCCGAAGAGAGCCTGCAGGGAATCGGGAGGGTCATGCTACGCGCCTCGGGCACGCAACCGGTGGTTCGGATCCTGGTGGAAGCACTGGATCAGGACGTCGTCACTGCCGTCAGTGAAGCGCTCGAGGCGGCGATCCACGCACAGGCCGCCGCCTCGAGTTAGCTGGTTAGCTGTCTTCGAACGGATACGTCAGAACCGGCTCCCGCGTCGCTCTCGTCTGGTCAAGCCGACGAACCGGCGCATGATGGGGCGCTTCGTGGAGCAGTTCGGGGGTGTTCCGGGCTTCCTCCGCCACCGCTTCCATGGCCTCGGCAAACCGGTCGAGCGTTTCCTTGCTCTCGGTCTCGGTGGGCTCGATCATCAACGCTTCCTTGACGATCAACGGGAAGTAGATTGTTGGCGGATGGAAACCGTGATCGATCAGGCGCTTGGCGATATCCAGCGTACTGATGCCGTCCGCGATGCCTTTGCCGGAGAGCACGAACTCGTGCTTGCACAAGCCGTCGTGCGGAAGATCGTAGGTCGCTTTTAGCCGCTCTTGCAGGTAGTTGGCATTGAGGACGGCGTTTTCGCTCACCGCGCGCAGTCCCTCATCCCCGAGTTGGAGGATGTAGGCGAATGCCTTGACCGCAACCAGGAAATTCCCGAAGAACGACTGAACGCTTCCGATCGATGCCGGCACATCCCATTGAAGGCTGTAAGTCCCGGCCGAATGGACCACGCGTGGCACCGGCAGATAATCCTCCAGCACCGAGGAGACGGCCACCGGTCCGGATCCCGGTCCCCCACCGCCGTGCGGCGTGGACAGCGACTTGTGTTGGTTGAAATGGAAGACATCCGCGCCCATGTCGCCCGGACGGGCCCGCCCGAAGAACGAGTTGAGATTGGCACCATCGAAGTAGCACAGGCCTCCTGCATCGTGAACCGCCTGCGTGATCTCGAGGATGCGCGGCTCGAAGATGCCCAGGGTGTTCGGGACCGTCAGCATCACGCCGGCCACCGTGTCATCCAGCTCCGCGCGTAGGGCGTCGACATCCACGGTGCCGTCGGCCAGCGAAGGGACCTGCGTGACCGAGAAACCGGCCACCGCTGCGGAGGCGGGATTCGTTCCGTGGGCCGAGTCCGGGAGGAGAATCCGCACCCGCTGGGTCTCGCCCCGCTGTTCGAAATGGCGCCGGAACAGGAACATGCCGGTGAGTTCGCCGTGGGCGCCTGCCGCTGGCTGGAGCGCGACCGCCGGGAGACCGGCGATGGCGCCGAGCCATTCCTGCGACTCGTAGATCAGACGAAGCGCACCCTGAACGAGAGCCGGATCCGACAGAGGATGCAGGCACGAGAATCCCGGGAGCCGGGCAACATCTTCGTTGACCTTGGGGTTGTACTTCATCGTGCAACTTCCGAGCGGGTAGAACCCATCGTCCACGCCGAAGTTCAGTTTCGACAGCTTTGTGTAGTGGCGGGCGACCGTGGGTTCCGCCAGGGACGGAATCCGCAGCGGCCGGGAGCGAACGTGGGATGCACCGATGGCATCCTCCACGCCGCGGCGCGGCACATCAAGTTCCGGAACCAGGCCGGTTCCTTCGCTGCGGTGGGACTGGTTGAGTTCGAAGATGGTGTTCATGCGCGCCCTCCCACGACATCCGTCAGTGCGTCCAGCTCTTCCTTTGAGCGCTTCTCCGTAACCGCGATACGTACCGCGTGTGTGTCGTCCAGCTCGTCAAATCCTCTCAAGGGGGAAACGAGGAAGCCGGCGGCCTTCGCGCGTGCGCAGAGCGTGCCGGGATCCTCGGAGACCCGGAGGATGAACTCGTTGAAGAATGGTGCATCGAACAGGAGATCCACCCCGTCGAGGCCGGTGAGCCGATCCGCGAGGTAGTGGGCCTTCTCCAGGTTGAGTTCGGCGATCTGCCGAAGCCCGTCGGCGCCGAGAGTGGCCAGATACACCGTGGCTGCAAGCGCGCACAGCGCGGAATTGGTGCAGATGTTCGACGTGGCGCGTTGCCGGCGGATGTGTTGCTCGCGGGTTTGAGACGCCATCACGTATCCGATATTGCCATCTTCATCCAAGGTTCGGCCGGCGACGCGTCCCGGCATCTGGCGAAGGTATTCGGGACGGGTGGCAAACAGCCCCAACAGCGGCCCGCCAAACGCCATCGGCAGGCCGAGGGACTGGCCTTCGGCCACCACGATATCGGCACCGTAGCTGCCCGGCGGCTCGAGAATTCCAAGTGCGATCGGATACGTTGATACGATCAGCAGGGCCTCTCCGATCCGTTCTTTCAGTCCCTCCAACCTCTCGAGGACGCCGAACGTGTTCGGTGTCTGAACGATCACGGCCGAGACATCTTGCGGTACGTTCGACGAATCGCAGCGTCCTGCGCTGTCGAACGGAAGCTCGATCCGCTCGATCCCCGCGGCCCAGCAGTAGGTGTCCAGCGTGCGCCGCAGGTGCGGGTGCAGGGATCGCGCAACGGCGATCCGGCCGGTTTTTCGGATTCGGTCCGCCATCAGTGCGGCCTCGGCCAGGGCCGTTGCCCCGTCGTACATCGAGGCATTGGCGACCTCCATGCCGACGAGTTCGCAGACCAGCGTCTGATACTCGAACATCGTGGTCAGCGTTCCCTGGCTGATCTCCGGCTGGTACGGGGTGTAGGCCGTGTAGAACTCGGAGCGCCCGGTGATGTGTGACACGATGCTCGGGGTGTAATGATCGTAGATGCCCTCGCCGAGGAACGGAACCATCTTCGCGGCCGGATTGTCGCTCGCGATGGCAGAGAGCGTTCGAACGACATCGAACTCACTCTGTGGAGGGATCCCGATCGGCCGGAAGCGATCGGCGACGGTCTGCGGGATGTCTGAGAACAACTCGTCAAGCGACGAGCGGCCGATCGCATCGAGCATCGCCTGGCGATCGGCGTCGGTGTTTGCGATGTAGCGCATCAAGGGCCTACCCTTCGGCGAGGAACTGCTCGTAGGAAGCGGCATCGAGAAGCGTGTCGAATTCGCTGGGATCCTTGGCTTCCAGGATGGCCATCCAGCCGTCCTCATGAGGAGACTGGTTGATGGTTTCCGGGGAGGACTCGAGGTTCTCGTTGACCTCGACAACCTTCCCGCTCAATGGTGCATTGACATCGCCGACGGCCTTCACCGATTCGACGGTGCCGAGGGCGTCTCCTTTGCCAAGATCCGCTCCCACGGAGGGGAGTTCCACAAAGACGATGTCTCCCAGCTCCTCCTGTGCGTGATCGGTAATCCCTATTCGTGCGCGGTTTCCTTCGAGTTGAACCCACTCATGATCCTTGGTGTAGCGATACTCCGCTGGGTATGCCATGATACCTCCTCGTCAATTGCCGCAGTTGGCTGCGGCGATTATAAGGACCGAAGGGAGGTTGGGCCACATTCTTTGCGCGGGGAAATCCGCTAGAAGGGGGCCTCTTCCGGCGTGCGAGGATAGAAGCTTGCATACGCCTTGTTGAAGAGGATCTTCACGGTACCGGGCGGGCCGTGTCGCTGCTTGGCGATGATCAACTCCGATTCCGCGCCGACGCCCTGGCCCGAGGCCTCCGCCTTTTCTCCGGGCTGGGCGTAGTAGTCTTCGCGATAGATGAACATGACGACATCGGCGTCCTGTTCGATGGCGCCGCTCTCCCGCAGATCCGAGAGCATCGGGCGTTTCGATTCACGCCGTTCCACCGCGCGGCTCAGCTGCGATACCGCGATGACTGGGACCGACAGTTCGCGAGCCAGTTTCTTCAACGATCGCGAGATGTAGGCGATCTCCTGTTCGCGAAGATCGGTCCGGATTCCCGCATCAACGAGCTGGAGATAGTCGACGATCAGCATGTCCAATCCGTATTGCGCGGCCATTCGCCTCGCCTTGGCGCGGATCTCAAGTATGGAGGCACCCGCGGTGTCGTCGATGATAATCGTCGACTTCTGGAGCTTGCTGGCGGCCATGGCGATGTCGCGCCACTTCGGCGCGGGGACGTAGCCACCGCGGAGCCGGTGCAGACTGACCTTTCCCTCACCGCAGAGCAATCGTTCGAGGAGCTGTTCCTTGGTCATCTCGAGGGAAAAGATGCCGATGGCGCCCTTGTCATGGATGGCGGCATGCCGCGCGAGGGCCAGGGCGAAGCTGGTCTTCCCCGTGCCCGGACGTCCGGCGACCACCACGAGATCGGACGCCTGCATGCCTGAGGTCATCTCGTCGAGTTCGCGGAACCCGGTGGACAGCCCCCGGATCGTTTGGCGGTTGGGATCGCGGTGGATCTGCTCGAGCGCATCGATGTGCTCGTACAGGAAGTCGTGGATCAGGTAGTAGGAGCGATCGAGGCTGCTGGCGGTGATATCGAAGATCAAAGACTCCGCCTTGTCGAGGACCTCATCGGCCTCGCTGACTTCGTCGTATCCGAGTTCCGAGATCTGTCCTCCGGCGTGGATGAGCTCCCGGAGGACCGCCTTCTTGCGCACGATGTCGGTGTAGTATTCCAGCGACGCGGTGGTGGTTACGCGGTCGAGCAGTTCGTTGAGGTAGATCCGGCCGCCGGCGCGTTCCATATCGGAACGCTCCTCGAGACGGTTGGCCACCGACACGATGTCTGACGGTTCGCTACGCGAGAACAGTTCCCGGATGGTGCGAAAGATGACCCGATGACGCTGGAGATAGAAGTGCTCGGGGGCCAGCTTTTCGACCAGAATCGGTACACTGCCTTCCGGATCGAGGAGGGCTGTGCCAATCACGATCTGCTCGGCTTCGATGTTCTTCGGAAGCTCGCGCACACCGGATTGTTCGGCAGATGCCAGGTCAGATTGCTTCATGATTCACCGCGTGCATTATAAGCCCGGCGTGACCGCCCGGACCAGGACATGGGTTCCCACACGGATGATCCCCTCGATTGAAGGTATGATGGCTGTTAGCTATACTTTCGTGTATCGATCCGTAAACCTCGGAGGGTGATGTGGAAGTATTGACGATGAAAGAATTGCTCGAGACCGGAGTCCATTTCGGTCATCGAACGCGAAAATGGAATCCCAAAATGTCCCGTTACATCTTCACGGAACGCAAGGGGATTCACATTATCGACCTGGAACAGACGGTCGAGATGTTCCGCAAGGCCTACTACGTCGTTCGCGATTGTATTGCGGAAGGTGGAGAGGTGCTGTTTGTCGGAACAAAGAAGCAGGTGCAGGCCACCATCGAAGATGAAGCGCGGAGATGCGGCGCGCATTTCGTCAACCGTCGGTGGTTGGGGGGAACCCTGACCAACTTCGTAACGGTTCGACACAGCATCGAAAAGATGAAGAAGCTCGAAGGCATGATCGAGGATGGAACGGTCGAACACATGCCGAACAAGGAAGCGAGCAAGCTCCGCCGTCAGCTGGCGAAGCTTCAGCGCAACCTCGACGGCCTCCGGAACATGTCTCGGAAGCCCGATCTGATGTTCATCATCGACCCGGACGTGGAGCAGAACGCGGTGCGAGAAGCGAACATCGCCGGGGTCCCCGTGATTGCCATTGTCGACACGAATTGCGACCCGGATCCGATCGACTATCTCATCCCCGGCAACGATGATGCCATCAAGGCGACCAAGCTGATCACGGCGCGGATTGCCGATGCGGTGATCGAAGGCAGCGAGGGGCACCAGGTCGAGTCTGAACCGGCCGTTGATGCCACCGCGCCAACGCCAGCCGCTGAGGTTGCGCCCGCGGAGGACGTTGCGTCCGAAGAGGCGCCAGCAGCGGAAGAAGCCGCGGCACCTGAAGAAGCCGAAACAGCGGCCGAGGTGGAAGCCGCGCCTGCCGACGAGCCGGTCTCCGAGGATCAGGAGACCCCTTCGGCAGAAGAGCCGGTAGCCGAGACGACGGAAGAGCCTGTCTCTGAGGAACCGCAAGAGGACGAAACGAGCGATGACGATAAGAGTTGAGGATATCAAGAAACTTCGTGAAGAGACCGGTATCGGCATGATGGACTGCAAGCGCGCTCTCACTGACGCCAACGGCGATCTGGAACGCGCAAAGGAAATCCTGCGCGAGCAGGGTCTCGAACTGATGGAACAGATCGGCCGGGAAGCCAACGAGGGGCGCATCGTCTCCTACGTTCATCACACCGGCAAGGTCGGTGTTCTGTTGGAAGTTGCCTGCAATACGGACTTCGCAGCCAACAGCGCCGAGTTCATCACCTTCGCCAACGATGTGGCGATGCACATTGCGGCCGAGAATCCGCGATATGTCTCGCCGGACGACATCCCGGCCGAGGACATCGAGGCCGAGAAGGCAGAGTTCACGAAGCAGTTGGAGGAGCAAGGCAAGCCGGCCAACATCATCGAGAAGGCCGTGGAAGGCCGGATCGCTCGCTTCTATCAGGATGTCTGTCTCACGAAGCAGGCGTTCGTAAAGAATCCCGAGGTGACCATCGAGGATCTGCTGGCCGACTTGAGGACGAAGACCGGAGAGAACATCTACGTGAAACGGTTCAGTCGATTCGCCATCGAGGACGAAGGATGTTCGAACCCGCTTCCCGAATCCTCGTAAAGCTCAGCGGAGAAGCACTGAGCGGCCCGGAGGGCGCGTTCTCCTCTACGGCACTGCAACGTGTCGCGGAGGAGATCGCGCCGCTTTCTTTGGTGGAGACTGCCGTCGTGGTGGGCGGCGGGAACATTCTGCGGGGCGCGCGCAGCGATGCCTTCGATCGAATCGAAGGGGACACGCTCGGGATGCTGGCCACCGTGCTGAATGCCCTGGCCTTGCGCTCCTACCTCGAACGGCAAGGTCGCGACGTGATCGTGCAGTCGGCGGTCGGCACCGATCTGACCGATCCGATTTCGCCCCGCGAAGCAAGGCGCGCGTTGGCGATGGGTGCCATCGTCATCTTTGCCGGCGGGACCGGCAGTCCCTTGGTGACCACCGATACCGCCGCCGCGCTGCGCGCCGTGTCGATCGGCGCGGATCTCCTGGCCAAGGCGTCGACCGTCCCTGGGGTATACACCGGCGATCCCGCAGTGGAAGACGATGTGCAGTTGCTGCACGAGATCTCGTATGACGATGTTCTCGAAAACCGCTACCGTGTCATGGATCTCGTGTCAGTGGAGATCTGCCGCGAGCACAGGCTCCCAATCGAGGTGTTCGACTTCACGACCCGCGGAGCGCTCGAACGGATCGCCCGCGGGGAGCAGGTCGGCACACGGATCCGCTGAACGGCGCCTAATGTTAGACCCGTAGCCAGCGAAGCGTCTCCCCGAACCGTCGTTCGATCTCCTCCATCAGTTCCGGTGCGATGCCCTCGGCCTGAACACGCCGGGCCGCGGTGTGCGCCCGTTGCATCAGCGACAGATCGGACGAGAAGTCCACGGCGCGGAGCTGGCTCAGGAATCCGTGCTGTTGCGTCCCCAGCAGATCGCCGGGGCCCCGGATCGCAAAATCGACCTCGGCCAGTGCAAATCCATCGTTGTGTTCGGCAAACGCTGCGAGACGCGCCCGCGCCTCATCGGTCTTTGCCCCTGCGATGGCGAAGCACGTCGCCTTCTGCCCCGCACGGCCGATGCGCCCGCGCAGCTGGTGAAGTTGCGAAAGACCGAATCGATCGGCGTGCTCGATGACCATGAAGTTGGCGTCGAGTACATCGATGCCGACCTCAATCACCGTGGTCGAGACCAGGATCTGGAGCCCGCCGTCGCGGAACTGCTCCATGATCGTTGCCTTGTCCGCCGGGGCGAGCCGTCCGTGGATCAGTCCAACGCCGTTGTCCGGAAATCTCGCCGTGAGTTCTTCCGCAACCTGGACGGCTGCATTGGCGTCGACCTTCTCCGATTCCTCCACCAGGGGAAGCACGACGTATCCTTTGCTCCCCTCCGACAGCAATGCCGCGACTCGGTCGTAGACTTCGTCCCGGCGCGATTCCGAGATCCAGTGCGTCGCGATCTTCTTCTCGCCCATCGGCAGCTCGTCAAGCGTCGAGACATCGAATTCCCCGTACAGCGTCAGCGCAATGGTTCGTGGAATCGGTGTGGCGCTCATGACCAGGAGATCGACTCTGTCTCCCTTGTCTTCGATCTGCGACCGCTGAACCACGCCGAACCGGTGCTGCTCGTCGATGATCACCAGGCCCAGTGCGCCAAATTCCACCGATTCCTGAATGAGGGCATGGGTCCCCACCACAAGATCGATCTGTCCACTCGCGATCTCCTGGTTTACGGACTGCTTGTCCTTTGTCGCTCCAGTGAGAACGGCCATCCGGACCGGTAGCTCGTCGAGGAGGTTTCGAATGTTCGTCCCGTGCTGCTCGGCGAGGAGCTCCGTCGGGGCCATGAACGCAACCTGGAAGCCGGCCTCGATGGCACGCAGAGCAGCAACCACGGCAACCAGGGTCTTGCCGGATCCCACATCTCCCTGCAGCAGGCGCATCATCCGCTCCGGTGCGGCAAGATCGGCTTCGATCTCCCGTAGAGCCGCGCGCTGTGCGGCGGTGGGCGCGAACGGGAGTGACGCGACAAAGGAATTCACCAGGTCGCCTGCCGCATCAAGCGCGTGGATCGCACCGGCTTCGCTGCGCGCGGTGGAGAGCAATCCGAGTTGGAGGAGAAACAGCTCCTCAAAGGCGAGCGTGGTGCGAGCCGCCTGGAACGCGGCCTCGTCCTCGGGAAAATGGATCCCTCGAATGGCCTGTTGCTTGGCGAGCAGCGAGAACGTTCGGCGTAGCGGCGCGGAGAGAATCTCCGGAAACGCAGGGAGGTACGTGTCAAGGTGGCGGGCGATGAGCGCACGCAGCGAGCGCTCGCTGATCCCTTCGGTCGCCGGGTAGACCGGCACGATTCTTCCGATGTTGATTCCGGCCTCCGCGGGTTCCCATACGGGCGACTTCAGTTGCAGTTCCTGGAAATTTCGCTCGACCCTGCCGTACAGATCGATCGCTTCGCCGCGACGAAGCTGCTGCATCAGCCACGGCTGGTTGAACCACACTGCGTACACGAACCCGGTTCCATCTCCGATCGCCGCTTTGACCACCGTCATGCCGCGTCGTACGCGGACCTGGTTGATTGCCGCGATCGTTCCGCGAACTGCGGTCTCGCATCCCGGCGCCAGTTGGCCGATGGGGGAGAAGCGCGACCGGTCTTCGAGCCGGCGAGGAAGGTAGAGGAGCAGGTCCTCCATCGTGACGATGCCCAGTTTGGCGAGGAGTGCTGCGCGCTTGGCGCCGACGCCTTTGGCTGCCTCAATCGGTGCGAGCGGATCCGGTTTCACCGTTTGGGCCGAGCTCGCGTCGGAGGAATCTCCCGAAGCGGTTTCCTCTTGGGCCGACTCCGCGCTGGAGGACGTTCCCGAGGCGGTGTCCTCCAGGTGTTCATGAAGGCGGGCCAGTGTACGCTGGCGATCGAAGTGTGCCGCCGCGCCATAGCCTTCGACGATCGGCGCCGCCGATGGAAGGTGCCGCTGGACAAACGCCTCCAAGCCGCCGGACACAGCGGTATCGCGGTACCCCTTTGATGCTTCCAATCGAAGAACCTTGTGTATCGTGTCTCTGCAAGCGCTGTTCCCTTGTGACATATCGTCGACTACTTTATAATGCGGACGTACGACAAGCAAGAGGAAACCATGGCCATCAGTACCTACGGAGACCCGGCGCTGCGGCGTTCCGCCGCGCTGGTGGAGATCATCGACGACGAGATCCGCCGCATCTGCGAGCGGATGGTCGAGGAGATGATTCGCGGCAACGGCGTCGGCCTTGCGGCGCCACAGATCGGAATATCCAAGCGAATCGTCGTCCTCGATGTCGATGGAGCGCTTCACATCCTGATCAATCCCGAGCTGGTCGAGGTCTCCGAAGAGGCCGAGGAGTCCATTGAAGGATGCCTGAGTGTCCCCGGCGTGAGTGCCCCCGTCAGTCGTGGCCTGAGAGCCACCATCACCGGGACCAATCTGCAGGGTGAACAGATCGAGATCCAGGGGGAAGGACTGTTGGCGCGTGCTATGCAACACGAAATGGATCACTTGAACGGGCGCCTGTTCGTGGATCATCTCAGTCCGGTGCGGCGGAGGAGTCTGCTGAAGGAGTACCAACGGCGACTGAATGAGGACGACGAATGAACCTTGCTTTTCTAGGGACGTCTTCGTTCGCAATCCCAGCACTGAGTGCTTTGTCAAAGGCTCACGACGTGTCGATTGTCGTGACGCAGCCGGATCGGCCCGCTGGACGCCATGCACGGCTTCAACCCTCCGCGGTGAAGGAAGCCGCCGGGCGGCTGAATCTGGAGGTCTTTCAGCCGGAGAACATCAACGATACACAGGCCGTTGCCCGCTTGCGAGCCGCCGCGCCTGACGCGGTGGTTGTCGTGGCCTACGGGCAGTTCCTCAAGTCCGCCATCATCTCCCTGGCTCCACACGGCGCGATCAACATCCATGCGTCGCTGCTTCCGGCCTACCGGGGAGCGGCGCCGATCAATTGGGCCGTGATCCGCGGGGAAACGAAGACGGGGATCACGACGTTCTCGATCGATCGGGGCATGGATACCGGGCCGATCCTGCTGCAGCGATCCCTGCCGATCGAGCCGGACGAGACCGCGGGTGAATTGGAACCCCGATTGGCGGACCTTGGTGCCGAGACCCTGCTCGAGACACTGGCCGGGTTGGAGTCGAGGATGATCGTTCCCACGGCCCAACCGTCTGATGGCGTCTCGTATGCGCCGTGTCTCTGCCGAGACGACGGCCTGATCGATTGGAGCAGGCCGGCAGCCGAGATCCACGATCTGGTTCGCGGAACGAATCCGTGGCCCGGGGCGTGGACGACCCTGTGCGAGGAACGCTGCAAGATCCATCGAACGGTGCGAACCGATAGTGCGCGGGGCGAGATACCGCCGGGCGTGATCGCGCTTCCGGAGACGGGACGGCTCCTGGTTGCGTGTGGAGATCGGTTGCTAGACGTGGTGGAGATCCAGCGACAGGGACGTCCGCGCATCTCCGGAACACAGTTCCTCAATGGATTGCGCGATCGGCCCAGCTGCTTCAGCTAGGTGGTTGGGTACAGCCCGACGAGACCCGATGGCTCGGGCCTGCGCTCCAAGGTGATCCCCGGCAGCCTTCGGATGGCGATCTCCGCGGTGTTGTGGACGGTCGCTGCGATCAGGTGCCCCCCGGCAACGGTTCCATCCTTGCGGGCAAGGCTGACGTGACAGTGTACGATTCGCTCGGCCTCGCGGCGGGCGAAGTTTCCTTGCATGGAGAGTAACTCCGTCGGCTCCGCGAGGGTGTGTTTCTCGTAGCCCGTTCCATTCCAGTATCCCAGCACGGCCTCCCGGAGCATCCCGACGCCGGCGACAAGGATTGCGGCGTCCACGTCGAGACGTGCGAGTTCGCGGACGAGATCCTCTCCATCCTCCAGGCGTACGATAAGATCGGTGTTGTTCTCGGCTCGGTGCATCGATGATCTTGCAGATTCTACCGACCGAGTTCCTTCCGGGCCAGTTGCGCTGAGCCGGATCATTCCCTACCCTCGCCTGCGATGAATCCGACACGGAAGCTTCTATGGATCCACGAGCAGCTGACGGCGTGGGTTGGGGATGGGCTACCCATGGACGACGCCGGCCCCGCGGAGGTGCTTGTGCTGACGATCCTGTCGCAGAACACCACGGACGTGAATCGTGATCGTGCGTATCGAAGCCTGCGAACACGGTTTCAGACCCTCGACGACGTCGCTCGCGCGCCGGAGAGCGAGGTGGCCGAGGCGATTCGCGTGGGCGGACTGCACCGGCAAAAGGCGCGGTCAATTCAGCGTGCACTGGATCGGATCCGGGAGCGCACGGGGCGCTCGGACGACCTGGGTTTTCTGGCCGACCGGCCCGTTGAGGAAGGAATGGCCTGGCTGGAGGCACTCCCCGGCGTCGGTCCCAAGACCGCTGGTATCGTGATGCTGTTCTCGTTTGGCAAGCCATTCTTCCCTGTGGACACACACATCCGGCGGGTGATGACGCGCGTCGGGTTGGTTCGAGGATCGGAAGATCCGCATCAGCGAATGAATGCGCTGCTTCCCGCCGACGTGCCTCTGCTGCAGGCACTTCACCTGTCGGTCATCGAACTCGGCCGGGCGATCTGTCACCCGAGGATGCCCGACTGCCCGGCGTGCCCGATTCGCGTACAATGCCGCACCGGACGGAAGGTAGATTCCGTCCCGTAAGGGGAGATCCTGTGGAAGAGAAGAGAAAGCAGGACGGTTTGGAGAACAGGCTGGCACGGGTCATGCAGGAGAGAGGATGGACGGTGGCCACCGCCGAGTCGTGTACGGCCGGTGGGCTGGCCCATCGCATCACGCGCGTCGCTGGGGCATCCGACTACTTCCCGGGGGGTGTCGTTGCCTATTCCAATCGGATCAAGACGCAGCTCCTCGGGGTCTCTGAAGAGCTGCTCGCAGCGCACGGCGCGGTCAGCCGGCAGACTGCCGAGGCCATGGCCTTGGGCGCGGCTTCACGGATCGGCGCGGACATTGGCGTAGGAATCACCGGCATTGCCGGTCCTGGAGGCGGAAGTCCGGACAAGCCGGTGGGCCTTGTCTACATCGCCGTGGGGAGCCCCGAAACTGTCTCCTGCAAACGATTCGTCTTTGCCGGTGATCGGGCCGCGGTTCGGGAGCAGGCCATCACCGAGGCGCTCCGGATGCTCGACGAGTGGACGCGCGGGCGGGGAGGAAGCGAATCGCGTCCTTGAACGGTTTTCGCTCGCTATGCTACTATTCCGCATGACAGCCTCTGCCAAACAGAGATTGAGGTTCGCGCTTTCGGCCGTCCTCGGAGCCGGTGTTCTCAGCGGTGTGCTCTACTTCGTCGGCTGGCGCGAGACGTTGGCGGAGATGCAGGCGCTGGGGGCGTCGGGCATCGCTGCAGTCATTGCAAATGTTCTCATCCCCATGGCGGCATGGATCCTCTGTTGGTGGATCATTCTGCGCTCCTATGACATTCATCTCCCCTTCAGGAAGATCATCGGTGCTCGATTGAGCGGGTACGCGGTCAGCTACATCACACCGACGCTCTACTTCGGGGGAGAGCCGGTGCGGGCCATGATGGTTGCCGACAAAGAGAAGGCGCCGGCCACACGTGTCTTTGCCACGATCATTGTCGAACGCTTCCTCGGGGGCTTGAGCATGATCGTGTTCATCCTGATCGGCGGGTTCTATGCGGTGAGTTCACCATCGATTCCTTGGAGCGAGAAGCGCGTGCTCGTTGCGGGAATCGCGTTTGTGACCTTCTGGATTCTTGTTGGGTTGATCAATTTCGCCTTCAATCTGAAGTGGATCAGCCGTGCAATCCGACTGCTTGGCCGCGTGATACGTCGCTGGCGGGATGTGTTGGGAAGGGCCGCCGACAAGGTGTCAGAGACCGAGGACGAGGTCTTCGCTGCGTTCACCCGAAACTGGAAAGCCACGGTGCTGGCGTTTGCAGTTCAGACGGCGGCGACCTACTTCATCTACATGCGGCCGCAGGTCTTCTTCCACTTCTCCAGTGGATTGCACTTCACGTTCCTTCAGCTGTCCCTGATCTTCTCACTGAATATCGTGCTGTCGTTCTTCCTCTGGATTACGCCCGGAGGGCTAGGAACCAGCGAGGCCGGCATGATCGGCATCTTCCGACTGATTCTTCCGGGGATCTCCAGTCAGGGTGTGGTGGCTTACTCTCTGTTGTACAAGTTCGCGGAGGTCCTGCTTGTGGGCGCGGGGGTCTACGTTCTGTTGCAGCGAGGCCTATCGTACGTGCAACGACGTTCGTCGGAACCACTGGACGGTGGTTTGCCGGAGCCTGCAGCCGATGAGAAGCCGCCTACGGTAGAGGACTGAACTCACGCGAGCCCAGCAGGCTCGCTGAGAGGAGCCCGATCAGTCCCCCCAAGAGCAGACCCAGCAGCAGCGATACGACGCCCGCTCCGAATAACCTTCCGGGTTCGGCGGCATCGCTTGCGGCCATGGCCAGGCTTCCCGCGTCGCCGCCGGATGCGAAGTAGTACAGCGCGATGCCAACGAGGATGATCAGCCCAGTGAGGAGGCCGATCAGCACCCCGAGTCCGATCACCGGCGGGTGGATCATCCGCTCGGATACGCCGGTCAGACGTAGGAGCCGAACTTCGCTTGCGAAAGCACGAAGCAGGATACGAAATGCGCTTCGCGCGAGCAGGAAGCTTGCCGCGATGGTAAGGACGACACAGCACAGCAGGGCGATCCGGACCGCGATGGGAAGGGAGAAGCCATTCCGGGGTGCCGGACGGTCTTCGCCGCGTTCCACCGTGGTGACGCCGTCCAACAGGGCGACTTCGTCCAAGAGGTCCGTGAGTGCTGCGGCGGACGCTGCACGAAGGAAGAGGCGGCCACCTGTGTCTCCGGGGTTGATCTCTTGAGCGAAGCGGAAGTTGACCTGCTCGACGTCGTCGCGTTCCCTCATGTCGAGGTACAGCGCGTTGACCGCCTCGGCCGAGAGCCGCGGCGAAAGGAACAGGATCGCTTCGTCGCCGGCCAGGCCCGTGGCTGCTGCGGGAGTTGGCGCGGTTCCGGACAGAAGGAGTACCGCCAACGAGGCCAACCCGGCGAAGAGGAGGAGGCTGGACAGGACCAGAAGCAACGCGCTGCGGGTTCTGATCGCACCGAGAAGCTCACGAAACAGGAAGAGATAGGTACTCATGATTCCACCACCCTGCCATCCACCAAGGCCAGCACGCGGTGTTTCTCGCGAAGCTGAGGGAGTGGGCCCCTTGCCGAAGCGAGGATCGTCATCCCGCGGCTGCGTAGTTGGCCAAGGATTGTGCAGACCTCGGAGATTTCCTCCGCGCTCAGCTCATTGAACAGGTCATCGAGCAACAGGAGGAGTGGATCATCGCAGATGGCCAGTGCCAGACCGAGCCGGACCCTGTTCAGGCTGGTCAGCTCGGATGGGTCGGCGGCCTTCTCCCGCAACAGCCCGACCGTTTCGAGTGCGTACAGAGCCTTCTCTTCCGCCTTCTCGCGGAAGTCACCCAGTGCGCGGAGTTTGAACAGGACGTTGTCGAGAACCGGACGGGGGAGCGGCGAGAAGCCTTGTGTGAGGAACCCGATCTGCCGGCGAAGTCCGAGACACTTCTGTGGGCTGAGCCGGGCGACGTTCCTGCCGTACACAAGGATTTGCCCGTGCTGCGGGGAGATGTGTGCGCCGAGAAGACCCAGAAGCAGGCTCTTTCCCGAGGATGATGGGCCGACGATGAACACAAGGTCTCCACGTTCTACGTGAAGATGGACATCTTCCAGAACGGTAATCCCGTCTTCGGTAGAGAAGTGAAGCTCCGAAACTTGGATCATGACGGACATCGTGCGATCGCGAACCTCTCCTTTCCGGCAAGGTCTCTCTCGATCCGTATCTCGATCAGCCCTGCCCGGTCTAGCATGTCTGCGACAGCCTTCCCTTGCGTGGCCCCGATCTCGAAGAGAACACGGCCATCAGGGTTCAGGTGCTCCATCACGGATTCTGCAATTGCGGCGAGTTGTTCGATGCCCCCGATTCCACCATCCAGTGCCACCCTCGGTTCGTGATCTTTCACGTCGGTTGGCAGTCTCAACCACTCCTCCTCGGAAATGTATGGGGGATTGGATGCGATGAAGTCAAATCGTCCACGGACGTTTTCGAACCAGTCGCTCTGAACGAACACGACTCGGTCACGAACGCCGTTTCGTGCGGCATTCTCCTTTGCGAGGGCCAATGCCTTCTCGGAGATGTCCGCAGCGACGACGCTGGCTCGGGGAAGATACCGTGCGAGGCACACCGCGATCGCGCCGGATCCGGTGCCCAGGTCGAGGCACGTGATGTCCTGATTCCGGGGTGTGAGCTTCAGCGTGTGGTCGAGGAGCTCTTCGGTCTCCGGGCGCGGGACGAGCGTGTCCCCATTGACACGGAATGTCAACCCGAAGAACGAGACTTCCCCGATAATGTGTTGCAGCGGCATCCCGCCGCGGCGCTTCTGTATGGCCGTGCGGTAGCCGCTTCGTTCTTGCGCGGTGAGTGGCTTGTCGGGAGACAGGTAGAGCTGAAGACGTTCCACATCAAGGGTATGAGCCAGAAGGATCTCCGCCTCGAGTCGAGGTTGGCTGATGCCTGCATTCTTGAAGTAACCGCGGGTCCAATTGAGGACCTCGCGAACAGTCCACTCGGCAGCCAGCTTGTTCCCCCCCATCAGAGCCCGATTGCCCGGTTCTGCAGTATAAAATAGCGAAAGCGGCTGTCGAATACAAGCAGCTCTCGGCCTATCCAGGCTCTTCAAGTGTGTGGGCTGGGTTTGCCTTGGTCGGTCTTTCGTGCCACGCTTCTCCCTGGTTGTGCGCCGGAGGCACGGAAAGGACCCTCGTTGCCGGAATGGGGTAAGATTCCGATTCGAGGAACGCGATGCAGATCTACGAGTTCCGCCGCGACGATCCATTGTGGGTCAGCATACGAGCGAGGGGCGCCGGTTTGGACGGTTTGGTGCTCTTTGCGAATACTTCGCTCTCTGCCGTTGCGGGAAGGGGAAAGGGGAATGACTGTGAATAGAGCGATCGGATGTGTTCTTGGGGTGATCCTACTCCTCGCAGGGGCTGCCGGGTGTACGTTCTTCGGAAACCAAGGGCCTCCGCTCGAGAACTGGGAACCGCAGCTTTCGCCCGATGGGAGCCGATTGGTGTACGAATCGCCGGTGGAGGAGTCGTTGGAGCTGTTCGTCCGTGATATGGCGACTGGGGAAACGCGCCGCATCACCGAGAACGACGTCGAGGATTGGGGTCCGGCGTGGTCTCCGGATGGGGGGTGTGTCGTGTTCGCTTCCAGCCGTGATGACAATCTGGATGTCTACGTGATCGATCTCGATACGGGGGTCGAGACGCGGTTGACCGTTCATGAGAAGGACGACATCAACCCCAGTTGGGGGAGCGACAACGTGATCTACTTCAACTCGAACCGGACCGAGCAATGGGAGATCTTCACGATCGAGCCCGACGGACAGAACCTTGCCCGGATCACGACGACCGCGGCGGCGGAGTAGAATCCTGATGAAGATTGCAGCCGTCATTCTTGCTGCGGGGCGCGGCAGGCGAATGGACGCCGGGATCAACAAGGTTCACCTGTCGCTCGGTGGACGGCCGCTTCTCTGGCATACGTTGCGGGCGTTCTCCGCGGTGTCTGGGATCGATGAGCTGGTTGTGGTCGCGCACCGCGGTGAAGAGGAGCGCATTCGCGCGCTTGCCCCCGAGGGAGAGTCCTCGTTCCGGATCGTTCCCGGCGGGGCGCATCGCCGCGATTCTTCGCTCGCCGGGGTCCGGGCGGTACATGCCGACGTGGTGTTGATTCACGATGGGGCGCGCCCGTTTCCCAGCAGTGCACTGATCAAACGTGTGATGCAAGGGGCAATCGATCATGGGGCTTGTGTTCCTGCGCTGGCCGTGAACGATACCCTTCGCGCGGTGGACTCCGAGGGATGGTTGACGGAACGTACGATCCCTCGAGACGGCCTCGTCCGCATGCAGACACCGCAGGGCTTCTCTACCGATCTGATTCGTACGTGTCTCGAAGAATCCGACCCACGGATCACGGATGATGCCGCCGCGGTCTTGCGACGTGGCACACGCGTGTGGACCGTTCCGGGAGAAGCGACGAACCTCAAGGTCACCACGGCGGACGACCTCGAACTGGCCGAAGCGATCTGTTCGATATGTTCCTAGGGGACGGAACAAGATCGCATCGGCCGGATCGCACCTTTTGTCAGATCCTGGGTGTCCGGCTAGAATGCGATGAAGAGTTTTCCCGCTAAGGAGGCGCGAATGATTCGAATGAAGAGCACGTGGGTGGTTCTTGGATTGGTGGCATTGATGTCGGTTGCGGTGTTAGCGGCAGATCCCTGGGCATTCCCGGTTCAGCCCGGTCTTGAGGCGAAGTGGGTATTCAACAACGAGACCGGCGGTGCCGTGACGGGATTCCATCTTGAGTTCGATCAAGCCGTGGAAGTCTCGTATTCCATCGCCATTGGTGGCGATCTGATGCTGGTCCAGGCGGCCGGAACGGTCTTCGATTTCGTGGGCGAATTGGTGCCGTTTGCCACGTTCTACGTGGAGTGGACGCCGGTGGATGCCGTGCCGTCTCTCGCCATGTGGATGGCCGGAGAGCGCCCGGTGGGGAGTCCGTTCTTCACCACCATCGACAAGCTCGGCTACCTGTTCGGCCAGGGAATTGTCATGATGCGCGAGGCCAATCCGGCGGCCCTTCTGGCGGCCTTCGAGCAGTTCTTCCTGGACAATGCGGAGTATCTGGGAACTGTGTCGCAGTCGCTGGGAATGTCGCTTGAAGACTCTCTGATGCCGATCATCATGACGTCGCCGGCCGAGGGGATCCAGAACTTCTTCGCCACGATCGTCGGAATGATCGGGGTGACCTCACTCGAAGGCGTGCTCGATGGAGCGGTTGACTTCACCGCGCTGTTCGCGGTGCTGGGGCTGTAGCCCAGACTCTTCAAGTATCGGTAGGTACTGATGCGGGAGGCCTTGCGGCCTCCCGCGTTTTGGTGGCGACTTGTCACGACTTGCCGGCACGAAGATGCCGGGGATCCCATTCGGCGTGTCTATTTTGGTCTACGCCTTGAACGCTGCCTTGTCGAGCAGGGTCCGCACCTGCGGAGGATCGAGCGGGTACCGTGTGGGGTGAGCCCCCACGGCGTGTGCTACGGCGCCGGCGACCGCGGCGTGTGCGGCCATCAGCGGAACCTCTCCGATCCCTTTGGCTCCGAACGGGCCTGCTGGGAACTCCGCTTCCACGAAGTCCACTTCGATCTGTGGCGCCACATCGCGAATCGTGGGCAAGCGATAGGTCGTGAACCCATTGACAATCAGCCGGCCTTCTTGCTGCGGAATCTCTTCGAACAGCGCAAAGCCGATGCCCTGGGCCACCCCGCCGTGGACCTGTCCGGTGGCCAATTGGCGGTTGAGCACGGTTCCGGAATCGTGAACGGCCACGTAGTCCTCGATCCGCGCCTCACCCGTTGCGGTATCGATCTCGACTTCAGCGATGTGGGTGGCGTAGGCGTACACCGCGTACGCATCGCCAAGACCGGTGTCCGGGTCCCAACTCACCGGCTCGGTCTGTGCCCATCCTTCCACCGCCGGATCGAGATTGCGAAGCCAGAAGCTCTGGCCGATTTCATCCAGGCGCGCACTGCGATCCTCGTGAGGAATCCCGAGGTCATCAGCCACCGCGTCGATCCGCTGTCGCAGCTTGCGGGTGGCATCGAGAATGGCCAAGCCGCTCATGATCGTTCCTCTTGATGCAACCGTCGGACCGCTATCGGGGACACGCGATGTGTCGACCGGGGCGAGGTGGACTCGTTCCATCGGTACGCCGAGTCCCTCTGCCGCGATCTGCATCAGTGCGGTCGTAAGGCCTTGCCCCATCTCAACCGTTCCCGCGGCCACGGCGATCGAGCCGTCCGGTTCGAGCTTCATGGTTGCGCCGGCCTTGTCGAGAAATGGAGCCTTCCCACCGAGGCCCACGCCGTACATGACACACGAGATGCCGAGGCCGCGTCGATGTTCGGTGTGTTGTTCGTTGAATGCCGCGACGCGAGCCAGGCGAGCGTTCCACGCCGCGGTCTCGACCGCCAGATCGAGCGATTCACCGACTCCGACACTGTTGTGGAGGATCTGTCCGGTGGAAGCCTTGTCGCCGGTGCGAAGGAGGTTCCGTCGCCGGACCTCCACGCGGTCCAGCCCAAGTTCCTTCGCGATTCGATCGATCTGCGTTTCGTGCGGGAAGATCACCTGAGGACTGCCAAACCCGCGAAACGCGCCGTTGGGGACTGTATTGGTCGCAACCGACAACGCATCGATCCGGATATTGGGGATCCGGTACGGGCCGGCGGCGGTGCACAGGCTGCGCCACAGCACTGCGGACGACAACGTTTGATACGCGCCGGCATTGAGCACGATCTCCGCTTCGATTGCCGTGATGGTGCCATCCCGCTTGGCGCCGGTCCGGTACTTGATTCGCGCCGGGTGGCGTTTGCTGGTGGAGAGGATGTCCTCTGCGCGATCGTACACCAGCTTGACCGGACGCCGCGACTTCCATGCGAGGATCGCAGCGAGCGAAGCCACAAGCGATGGAACGTCTTCCTTTCCGCCGAAGGCCCCGCCGGTTGCCGCGTGAACCACCCGGACCTTGGACATCGGAATCCCCAAGACCCGGGTGACCGCGGCTTGCACGTAGAACGGACACTGCATCGACCCGTACAGCGTCATGGCGTCATGCCCGTCGGGTACGGCGACGATCCCCTGGGGTTCGATGTATGCGTGCTCCTGGTAACCGGTCTCGTACTCGCCTTCCACGATGACATCGGCTGTGGCGAATCCCGCTTCCGCGTCCCCTTTGCGCAGGCGCATGCGATTGAACAGGTTTCCGCCCTCTTCCGCGCCACCCGGCGCCGCGACGACCGGGGCATCGGGCTTCAGGGCCTCGATCGGATCGCTGACCACCGGCAGGGGCTGGTAGCGCACATCGACCGCCTGCGCCGCTTCGCGGGCGGCTCGGCGGGTATCCGCGGCAACGAGCGCCACCGGCTCTCCGATGTAGCGAACCACATCGGTTGCCAGCGCGGGCTGATCATCGTAGATGACATGAACGATGTTCTCCCCGGGCACATCTTCCGCGGTTGCGGAGAAGACACCGTGCATCGCATCGACTTCCGAGAGGTCGATGCCGAGGAGCTTGGCGTGAGGATGAAGGCTCCGTACGACGTGCGCGTGGAGCATTCCGGGAAACGACAGATCATCGGCGTACCGCGCCTCGCCGCGAACCTTCCCCACTGCATCGGGCCGCCGTACAGGTGCCCCGATGCCGGTTGGCTCGCCCGATGTCGCCTGGTTGCTGGACATGACAGAATACAGCCTCCCTTGCAGGTTCGTGCTCACCGTATTTCCGGAGGATCTCGCTCTCATCATAGAACAACCGGCCGGCGGTGACCACAGTGTTCGGGTTACTGCCTCCCCTAACGTCCACCCATCGTGAGGGCCATGACTGCCTTGGCGGTATGAAGCCGGTTGGCCGCTTCGTCATAGACCACCGAATGTGGACCATCGAGCACGCTGTCACTGACCTCCTTGCCGCGATCGGCGGGAAGGGCATGCATGTAGATGGAGCGTTTCCTCGCTAGGCTCATCTTCTCTTCGTCGCAGATCCAGCCCTTGTGCCGAGTCATCGCTTGCGAGATGCCTTCCTCGGTATCGGCGGCGTGGAATCCGCCCCAGTTCTTGGCGATGATTACATCCGCATCCACGAAAGCGTCTTCCATATTGTGCGAGACGGTGAGCTTGCCCTCGTGGATTGAGGCATTCTCTCGAGCGGTCTCCATGATCTGCGGCATCAGATCGAACCCCTCCGGGTAGGCCAGGGTGATGTCCATCCCATAGCGGGTGAACAGCAGGATCTGCGACTGCGGAACCGACAGTGGCTTGAGGTGCGTATCGGCGTAGGCCCAACTGATGCCGACCTTCAGATCGCGGACGTCTCTTCCGAATCGCTCTTCGATGGTCATCAGGTCGGCCAGGACCTGCATCGGATGATAGACGTCGTCTTGGAGATTGAGGACTGGGACATCGGCAGCGTCGGCCACCGCGTTCATGTGGGCATTCCCGCTACCGAATTCGCAGGCGCGGATCGCAATGGCGTGTCCGAAACGGCTCAGGACCTTTGCGGTGTCGGTGGCCGTCTCCCCGTGGGACAGCTGCATGGTGTCGGGCGCGAGGAAGTGTGCGTGCCCTCCGAGTTGCGTAATCCCTGCTTCGATCGAATTGCGTGTCCGGGTGGATGCGTCGAAGAACAACATGAACAGGGTCTTGTACAGCAGCCACGGCGTCGGTTCGTCGTGCGCAAACTTGATCTTCAGTTCGCGTGCGAGATCGAGCATGATATCGATCTCTTCCTTCTCGAAGCTCTGCGTGGTGATGAAATCCCTTCTACGAAACAGATAAGACATGACTATGCTCCTTCTCGCGCGGCGAGCACCTTGCAGGCCACGCGAGGAAACGCGGCGTAGAATGCCGCCGCGGCAATCAAATGATCAATGGATACTTTCTCGTTCGGCGCGTGGGCGTACTTCTCATCCCCGGGACCGAATCCCACGGCAGGGATGCCGTACACCCCCGTAATGACGGTTCCGTTGGTGCTGAAATCCCAGTGTGAGACCGGTCCCTCGGAGCCAAACACCTCGTAGTAGGTCCGTGCGGCCGCTTGGAGCACCGGATGCTTCTCATCCAGGACCCACGCAGGGAAGTACTTCTCGGTGGGGTAACGGATTCCGGTATAGCTTGGTTCCTCGTACGTCAGCTCGACGATCTCGGCTCGGACTCCGGCCCGCTCGAGGAGATCGTCGATCTCCGCCATGGCGGTGTCCTTGGTTTCGCCGGCGGTCAGGCGCCGGTCGATGTGGATCTCGCACCGGTCGGGCACGGCATTGATCGACGGAGAGACGGACGTGATTTCCGACACGACGATCGTTCCTTTCCCGAGAAATGGGTCGACGTGGAGCCGATCATTCAACCGTTCGATCTCCGAAACGATTTTGGCCATCGCATAGACAGCGTTCTCGCCGCGTTCCGGTGCGCTGGCGTGTGCCGCGACGCCGTTTGTGCGGATGCGGAACTCGATTCGGCCCTTCTGCCCACGGTTGATCCGCAAGCCTGTCGGTTCGGTGATCACCGCGAGGTCCGGAACCAATCCGTGCTTTTCGATCAGGTGGCGCCAGCAGAGGCCGTCGCAATCTTCTTCCATGACCGAGCCGACCACGAAGACGGTGAAATCGTCCAACAGGTCGAGATCCTTCAGGATCTTCATCCCGTAAACCATCGACGCCATTCCGCTCTTCTGGTCCGAGGCACCCCGGCCGTAGACCCATGCCTCATCGACCTCTCCGCTGAACGGCGGCCGCTCCCAGAGATCGGGGCTGCCCACGTCCACTGCGTCGATGTGCGCATCCATCGCAATCCGCAATCGGCCGGATCCGATCCGGCCAATGATATTCCCCAGTGCATCGGTCGAGACGTCGTCGAACCCGACGTCTTGCATCTCGGACCGAATGACATCGACAATCCGTCCCTCTCGCCCCGAGGGGCTCTCCGTTTGAATCAATCGACCGGCGAAGTTCGCCAGTTCATTGCGGAGTTCCTCGGCTCGCTGAAGGACGGAGATTCCTTCCGTCATGACACCCTCTCTTCTTCGCCACACTGATTTTCACGCACCCATGCCAATCCCGGAGCGAACCATCGGTTCGCTCCGGGGGGCAGGCTTGGTGTAGGTCTGGGTCAACATGGCGCCGGTCGGTTCTGTTTCGGACCGCTGTGGCAACGATCCGTCTTGACGCCGAACGGCGCGGGTTCTTCTCCTCTATTCTCCTTTGGTGATGGTGGTTCCGGCTCGTCCTTCGAGGGCTTCGAACGCCTTATCAAGTGACGTAATCACGGCCTTTTCGCCGCCGGATTCGATAAACCGAATTGCCGCGCGGACCTTGGGCTCCATCGAGCCCTTGGCGAAGTGGCCTTGCGCGTGGTAGGCCTTTGCCTCAGCCAACGTGATCTGTGTCAGGGCCTTTTCCTCCGGCGTCTTGTAGTGGATTCGCACGCTGTCCACATCGGTGAGAACCATGAAGATGGATGCGCCAACGTCGGCGGCCAGTCGCTCTCCGGCGAGATCCTTGTCGATTACGGCATCGACCCCCTGAAGGCGGCCGTTCTCTCGGATCACGGGGATCCCTCCGCCACCCGAGGCAATGACGATCGACCGGGCTTCGACCAACTGACGGATCGCGGACTTCTCACAGATCTCGAGGGGGTCCGGTGACGGAACAACGCGCCGCCAGCCGCGGCCTGCATCCTCTCGAACGTCGTAGCCCTTCGCTGCCTCCAACTCCTTGGCCTCGGATTCGCTGTAGAAGGGACCGACGGGTTTGGTCGGATTGACGAACGCATCGTCCTCTTTGTCTACGATCACCTGGGTGACGATAGTGGCAACGGGAATATCGCCTTTCCCATCCTCTCGCAGGAGGTTGGCAAGGTTCTGCTGCATCATGAAGCCGATCAGCCCTTGGCTCTCGGCACCGCATACGAACAGCGGCATCGGCGCGGCGACTTCCTTGCCCACTTCGTTTTGCAGGAGGATGTTGCCGACCTGGGGGCCGTTGCCGTGGGTGACGACCAGCTTGTATTTCCCCGATTTCACCATCTTCGCCAGCTGCTCGCACGTTACGTGGACGTTCTTCATCTGTTCTTCGAACGTACCGCGCTGGCCGGGTTGGAGGATGGCGTTCCCTCCGAGTGCTACGACGATCAGTTTCTTGTCGCCTTCCATTCGGTCACCTTTCCTTGCAGGTTTGGTTTCCCACAGATCGCTGTCCGTTTGCACGGCGTGCTGTGGCGGTCTTCTAGGTCTCCCAGATCTCGCGCATCCGCGTCCAGTGTTCGACCATCCTCTCCTGGGCGGTCGACTGATCGCCCTCCGACAGCGCCTCCAGGATCTCGTAGTGGAGATCAACGACTTGCTGGAGATCCGAGACGTTCTTCAAGTAGTAGTGCCGGGTGAACTCCCGATAGATCTGCTGATCCATCGTCTGAAGAAGCGGAGCCAGGGCTGTCGACAACAGTTGATTGCCCGCGGCATCCGCCAAGCCGCGATGAAACGCCTTGTCGGCTTCGAAGTAGGCATCGAAATCGTCTTGCTGTGCGTGTTCTCTCATGGATTCGAGAATACCGCGGAGGCGATCGAGCGTGACGGAATCTGCCTTTGCGGCAGCGAGCGCGGCCACCGGAGGCTCAAGCGCCTCGCGGGCTTCCATCACTTCGAGACAACCGGCCTCGCACTCAATCAGGTGCACCGCCTCGTTCTCATTTCCCGTGGATGGGGCACGCAACACGTAGTTGCCGCTACCGGGGCGGGCTTCGATGATCGACAGGGCCTGCAGGGCGCTCAACGCTTCCCGAACCGACGGACGGCTCACCCCCATCTTCTCGGCCAGATCGAATTCGGAAGGCAATTTGCTGCCGACCGGAAAGGTGTTGTCCTGGATCGCCTCAACGATCTGCTCCGCGACAACGGCCGAGATCTTCCGCGGTCTCACCTTTTCAAATGGCATGCCAAAGCCTCCTTACGAAGTGACGGCATGAGTGCATCATATCTTGAGCAATCTCTCTTGACAACTGGTTTAGCCTCTCTTCCTCACTTGGCGGAAAACGTACTCGCCGCGACCCGGCTTTGCCTCGAGCCTTCCTTCGGAGAATACGATGTCGCCACGGCAGATGGTTGCCGTGACCCGCCCCATCACGGTTCGTCCTTGGTATGGAGAGAAGTCCGTGGCCATGTGCAGGCTGTTGGCATCAATCTCCCATGTCGAGTTCGGATCGAACAACACGATGTCGGCGTCCGACCCGATCTCGAGCGTTCCCTTCCTCGGATAGAGTCCGTATCGCTTGGCCGGGGATTCACTGAGGAGTCTTGGGATATCGGTCAACGTGAGGATTCCCCGTGCTACGCCCTCGGAATGGATCAGAGGAAGGAGGGTTTCGACGCCAGGAAGCCCATACGGAAGATCCTCGAATGAGCCGTGCCACGTCTTCTGCGCGCGGGTGAACGAGCAGTGATCCGAGGCAACGAAGTCGATGTCATGGGTGCGCAGTCCCACCCACAATGCGGAGAGATCCGAGCCGGTCCGCAATGCGGGTGTGGCGGAAAACAGATGTCCATCCGGCCGATCATAGTCCTCGCGGGTAAGGAGCAAGTATTGTGGACAGGTCTCCCCGGTGATTGCGGTTCCCGCGCTTCGCGCCGCACGGAGCGCGTCGAGTCCGAGGCCGGAGCTCACGTGAACGATGTGAAGGGCACAGTTGGCTTCGCGGGCGATGTGGGCCACCGTCGAAATCGCCGCTTGCTCGCACAGGTCCGGTCGTGCCTTGGCCAGCGTTCTCATCACGCTCCGATCGGCCTTGGATAGCCGGGAGGAGATCGATTGAATCAGTCCCTCGTCTTCTGCATGCACCAGGGCGACGGCATTGATGCGTGCCAACGCCTTGAAAGCGGCCGACAGCGTCTCCGAAGAGGTTCGCCGCCCGGATGCTTCATAGGCGGTGTAGAACTTGAAGCTCGTGACGCCGAGGCTCACGGCGTCGCGGAACTCGCTTTCCTGCCCGGCGTTCCAACCGATCACCTCGCCGTGGAACGCATAGTCGATCACCGAATCTGCGGCGTCCCGGATTCGTTGCTCGATCGCTTCCGGAATGGACCGTTCCGGCGCGCCGACCGTGAAATCCACAAGGGTCGTCACCCCGCCGCACGCCGCGGCGCGGGATCCCGAGAGGAAGTCATCGCTCGATTGGGTTCCGGCGACCGGCAAGGCCATATGCGTGTGCGCGTCGATCGCACCGGGAAGTACAAGAAGGCCGGTCGCATCGATCTCGGTGCGGCCGGACAGATTTGGGCCCACGGCGGCGATTTTCCCGTCGTCGACGCCCAGATCGCTCGTCGTGACCGCCCAAGGGGACACAACGGCTCCTCCTCTGATCACGAGTTCGTGCATCGTATCACCATGAATGATCACTCTCTTACGTAATGTTGCGAATCGGTCAGACAGTATGATAGCATTGCCGGCAGCCGACCACAACGTGGCCTTGAGGAGGAGTATATGATCGATCTAACGATCCATCCCGAACAGCGTGAGCGAACCCTGCAAAGGGCGCGTGAGCGTGGAATCATCGTGCCAACCTTCGCGCAGATGCGCGATCCGAGCAATATTCCGGACGCGATTGTGGAGCGTCTGCGTAGCGTAGGATTGTGGGATCTTCACCCCCTAAATCTCTTTAGGATCACGTGGAAGAACGAACCGGTGGCACAAGGTGGCGGGTTCGGTGGTATCAACTACATCGAGCTTCCCGAGGCACTGACCGGGGTTCCGGCGAGGATCATTGCGCTGGTGGGCAAGTGGTTTCCCACCGGGGCCCACAAGGTGGGGGCGACCTTCGGTTGCCTCGTGCCGCGTCTCGTGACCGGACAATTCGATCCGACGTTTCACAAGGCGGTTTGGCCGTCTACGGGCAACTACTGTCGCGGCGGCGCCTACGATGCGCACCTTCTTGCGTGCGAATCGATTGCGATTCTTCCGGAGGAGATGTCGCAGGAACGCTTCGATTGGCTGTCGAATGTTGCCGGGGAAGTCATTGCAACGCCCGGTTGCGAGTCGAATGTGTGGGAGATCTTCCAGAAGTGCAAAGAGCTTGAAGCAACGCGCAACAACGTGATGATTTTCAACCAGTTCGACGAGCCAGGGAATCACCTCTGGCACTATGAAGTCACCGGCCATGCGATGGAAGAGGTGCTCCGCGACGAACTGGCGGGCGGTCACTACGCCGGAGTGGTGTTGACCTCGGGATCCGCCGGCACGATGGGGTCGGGCGACTACATGAAGGAGATCTATCCGGACAGCAAGCTTGTGGTTTCGGAAGCGCTCCAGTGCCCGACGCTCCTCGAGAACGGCTTCGGCGGGCACCGGATCGAAGGGATCGGCGACAAGCACGTTCCGTGGATCCACAATGCCCGGAACACCGACATGGTGACCGGAATCGATGATGAGGACTGCATGAGCCTGATCCGTTTGTTCAATGAACCGGCCGGAAAAGCGTTCCTCGCGAAGCAGGGAATTCCAGCGGCACTGGTCGAGCAGCTCGACCTGATGGGAATCTCCAGCGTGGCCAACGTCCTCTCGGCGATCAAGTTCGCCAAGCATCACGAGCTGGGACGAAGGGATGTTGTGCTCACGGTATTCACCGATTCGATGGAGCTATACCAAACCCGACTGGAGGAGCTCTCGGCCGAATTCGGCCCCTATACCGAGGTGCAAGCTGCGATCGATTACAACGCGCACCTCCTGGGGATCAAGACCGATCACACGCTCGAGCTTCGCTACGAGGATCGCAAGCGGATCCACAACCTGAAGTACTTCACGTGGATAGAGCAACTGGGCAAGTCGGTCGACGAGTTGAACGACCAATGGTACGATTATCCTGCGTATTGGGATCGCATTCACCGGTCGGTTGCCGCGATCGATGAACGGATCGAGGCGTTCAACGAGGATTCCGGGTTGCTCAAGGAGCTGTAGCGTTGGTGCCATCGGATCGAACCGGCCTCGAGCAGGTCGTGGCTCGCATTGCCGAGCATGTCCACGCCGAGATCGATCACTCGCCCCGGCGACCTGTGCTGGTCTGCGGCGGCATCGCAGCCGGCAAGACGGTGCTGATCCGTCAGCTGGCCGATCGCTTGCGCGAGGCGGGGGTTCGCGTGGGAGGGGTCTTCGCGCCGCGGAATATCGCGCGTGGGCGGACCGTGGGGTACTCCCTCGTCGATCTCGCTACAACGGTTTCGCGTCCCTTTGCGACATCGCGACCGCCCGGCGAGCGTGTCGGGCGGTTCTTCGTTTCGGAGGAGGGTCTTGCCTTTGCGCGCGCTGCGCTGCGGCGCGCGATCGAATCGTGTGACGTGGTGATCATCGACGAGGTCGGCCGGTGGGAGCTCAAGGGAGGGGGACACGCCGATTCCGTGCGGGAGGCACTTGCGGCCGAGCTGTTGACGATCCTTGTGGTTCGGGACACGCTATCCGATGCGGTGGTCCGGGCATTCGGGATTCGCGGCGAGACGCGCTTCTCGATCACTCCCCAGGTCCCCTCGAATGTCCCCTCCGAGGCATCCTCCGAGCTTTGGGCGATCGCCGACTCGGTTTCGCATCCCCTCCTCATCACGCACGGCGCCGATGGCTATCCCGAATCCAGACCGATGAGCCTGATCGAACGGGATGGAAATCGGATGTGGTTCGTCACATCCCGCGCGTCTCGTAAGGTGCGGCAGATCGACGTCCAACCCAGGGTCAGCGTCTTCTTCATCGACACGGAACGGTTCAACTATGCGGCGGTACATGGGTGTGCGGCCGTGGTGAACGAGCCGGCCCTTGCACGCCGCGTTTGGCGGGAGGAGTGGCGCGACGAGTGGCCCGAAGGTCCTGACGATCCCGACTACGTGCTGCTGCGAGTCGACGGAAGCCGTGGCTACTTCTACCGCGGCTACACCGGCGAATCGGGACAGATCGAACTGGGGGCAATCTCTCCACCCAACCCTAGGGTTTGAGCACACATCCTCCGAGCGGGTAGGATGATGCCGCGTCCGGCAGACCCGGCCGCTTCAAGGAGGATGGTCGATGGATTGGCTCTTTGCGTTGATTGGCGCTGCAGTTGGCGGAACTGTCGTGTTCTTGGTGGTTCGTCTTCGTGATCAACCCCGCCTTGGCGTGCTACGGGCCGAGTTGAGTGCGGCGCAGGCGCAGGCCGCAGCCGCCGAGGAGGCGGTCGGACAGGCTGAGGTTCTCCGGGGCGAGAACGAGGCGTTGCGCATCCGCGCGGCGCAACTGGAGAGCGAGCACCGCGCCGATCGTGACAAGGTCCAATGGGTCGAGGTCGCTGATCAGAAGCTCAGAGAGGCGTTTACGGCACTGGCAAGTCAGTCTCTGTCGACGAACTCCCAGCAGTTCCTCACCCACGCGCAGAAGGAATTGAAGAACCTTGTCCAACCGCTGACCGAGAAGTTGGGAACGATGGATCAGCAGGTTCAAGCGCTGGAGTCGAAGCGTGAAGGCGCGTACGGCAAGCTTGGAGAGCAACTCCGTTCCTTGGGCGAAGCGCAATTGCAGCTGCAACGGACCACCGTATCGCTCGAGCAGGCGCTCAAGTCCTCGACGGCGCGCGGTCGGTGGGGCGAGCTGCAGCTGCGGCGGGTGGTCGAACTCGCGGGAATGGTCTCTCACGTCGACTTCGAAGAGCAGCAGGTGACGGACGAAGGGCGGCCGGACATGATCATTCGCCTGCCCAACGGCGGCGTTCTCCCGGTGGATGCGAAGGCTTCGGCCACAGCCTATCTCGATGCCGTGCAGGCCGAGGGGGATCGGCGCACAGCGAAGTTGGGCGACCACGTTCGTGCCTTGCGGTCGCGGATCCAGGACCTGTCGCGAAAGCAGTACTGGGCTCAATTCGACCGGACCCCCGATCTGGTGGTGATGTTCGTGCCGTTCGAATCGGCGTTATCGGCAGCGTTCGACAGGGATCCCGAACTGCTGGAGTACGGAATCAAGCAGCATATCCTCGTGGCGTCGCCGGTGACGTTGCTCGCGCTGCTCCGCGCGGTGGCCTTTGGCTGGCAACAGCAGCAGATTGCGGAGAATGCGCGTCAGATCGCCAGCGAGGGCCGCGAGTTGTATGCACGGGTTCTCAAGGTTCTCAAACCGTTCCGGGATGCCGGAACCCACCTCGGACGCGCTGTGGATGCCTACGACCAAGCCGTCGGCTCGCTCGAACACCGGCTGTTCCCCGCGCTGCACCGGATGAAGGACCTCACGGCGTCGAGCGACGAACTCCCCGAAACGACCGAGATCCGGAAGACCCCGCGCCTGCCGGGCATGACCGACGACGAGACGTAGCCTCTGCGAGATGCCGTGATTCCCGAGCCGAAGCTTGCTCCTCGGCCGATTGCAGGGCTGGGGCCCTAGAGATCGAACACAGCGAGCAGCGGGGTATGGTCTGAAGGCCTCTCGGCTTGACGGGGGTCGAGATCGATCCAGGACCGGATCGAGCGCTGGGCAAGCGGCGCGGTGGCGAGGATGTGGTCGATTCGCCATCCCCGGTTGCGGGCGAGCGGATCCTTCATCCGGTAGTCGTAGTAGGTGTACTGTTCTGGTTCCGGAACGTGCTTGCGGAACACATCGACGAACCCCCATGCCTTCACCCGTTCAAGCGCCTCCGTTGCTTGGGGATGAAAACAGACGTGTCCGAGCAGACGCTTCGGGTCGTAGACATCGATCGGCTCGGGGGCGACATTGAGGTCGCCGACCCAGAGGACTGGATGATCGGGAGACGTGAGATGCTCGAACAGAGTCCGAAGACGGGCGAACCATTCGAGCTTGTAGGCGAACATCGGGTGGTCGGGCTCCCGCCCTTGGGGCACGTAGGTATTGACCACCGTGATCCCTTGGATCGTGGCGATGGCAAGCCGCGTCTCATCGGCGGGCCCGCCGTCTTCGAAACCGAAGCGGGATGATTGGATCGGTGTGCGGGAGAGGATTGCTACGCCGTTGTACGACTTCTCACCGCGGAAGGCGATGTGATAGCCCGCTTCCTCCAACGGCGGGGCGGGGAAGTCGGCGTCCTGTGCCTTGGTCTCTTGAAGACAGACGACATCCGGCCGGGCCGCGTCCAGCCATGGCAGCAGGACGTGCAATCTCGCCCGTACGGAGTTGACATTGAATGTGGCGATGGTGAATGACATGGCGCGATCCTCCGGGCTTCGATTATCCTGGGATGATCCCGCTGATCGGGACCACGTCCAGTCCGCTGTCTCTCAACCGATCGATGTACGGATTGATGCCCACCGAATCGCTGGCGATGTGTCCGGTGACGATCAGGTTCTTGCGGGTTCCGTACTCCTCTTGCAGCCGCCGGCTGTCATCCGGCCGGCAATGGATGTAGATTAGCGTATCTACTCCATGATCGAAATACGCCTTGGCGACGGAGTATCCGCCGTTGGTTCCCGCTCCGTGCGATACAGCGACTCGTCCGACCGGCCGGTTCGGATCGCCGACGCGGATCTCGATCCGTGTGTGGGCATGGCGGAATTCCCCGAAGCGTTCGTAGAACGCGTCCACCAGCGACTGAACCGGCGCTTCAGGAGCCACAGCCTGCGTGGCCTCGGCCATCCGGCAGCGGCCGATCTCGTCGAGCGGTGTATGGATGTTGAGGTACGGCAGGTCGAGCAGCCGCGCAATGGATGGGGCATGATCGTAGTTGCCCATCGAATGGGTAATTCTCGCCGACAGAGCCATCGGTTCGATCGCTTCGCGAGCCACGGCTTGCGGGACGCCGGCGGACGTCATCTGATCGATGTGGCGATAGAGAACCTCGTGGAACCGGAGTGTCGAGGAGCCACCGACCGGATGGTGGGAGACCGCGGCATCGAATCCCAGATCCTTGGCCAGTTTCAGCTCCGGTCCCTTGATGTCGATGCCGATCAGCAGCCTGCCGATGGCGTCTCCCGGATGGTGGATTCCGCTGTCTCCCGGAATGTCTGAGAGCCCGGACATTTCGAGAGCCATCTTCATCAGCCTTGTCGTATCCATCTGCCTGCCTTTCGCTTCGGTCTTCCGAGGTTACGCGGTGTCGGGAAGGATGGGATGGTAGTCCCGTAGGGTCGATCCGCCGAAAAACTCGCGCAGGATCGAATTGCCGGGGATGTTCTCCGTCTCGCATGGGTTGAACCACCACAGGAGCGCAAGCAGTCGTTCCGCCTCGATGCGTCGTCTGGGGTCTCGAACTTGCAGGAGCAGGGGCTCTACGAGTGGTTTCAGTGCGGCGAGTTCGTAGGACAAGGCCGAGTTGAACATCACGTCGGCCTCTTCCTGGTACGGGAAAATGTTGTCCTTCTCTCCGCGGCGAACATTGTCCCAGAATCCGAGGGTTGCTTCGGCGCTGTACCCGCGATACACCGCGTCGCGCACGATGCGGCGGATGAGCCGCGTGTCGGTGGTGGATACGCGGTTGTGAATGTCCAGGTTCAACTGTGTCAGGGCGCTGACGAAGATTCGAAAACACGTGGTTGCCGGGTCGGATGGCATGAGGCCCGGGTTCAGTCCGTGGATTCCCTCGACGAGCAAAATCCGATTCGCCCCAAGACGCACGCTGGCACCGTCCTCACGAACGCCGGTAAAAAAGTTGTAGCGGGGAAGGGTTACCTGCTCTCCATGGAGGAGCTGCTGCAGGTCGTCCTGGAAGCGTTCCACGTCGAGCGCTTCGAGCGAGTCGAAATCCACTTGATCCCCGTACTGTTCTTGCATGAATGCCCGCGGACGGAAGTAGTCGTCCATCGCCAATGGAAACGGCTGCATCCCATTGGCGAGAAGCTGGATCGACAATCGTTTGGAGAAGGTCGTCTTCCCCGAGGCCGACGGGCCGGCAATGTACACGAGCCGCACACCCTGATCCCGGCGATTGGCGATCTGAGCCGCGATCTCTGCGATGCGTTTTTCGTGAAGTGCTTCGGCCACGAAGATCAACTGCTCGATTCGGTTGGTGCGAATGGTCGCATTCAGCGAGGCAACGTCTCGCATTCCCAAGAGAGCAAGCCACCGGCCGTATTCGGTGAAGACCTCGCGCAACGCAGTGAATCGTCTTGGGGGAAGGATCTTGGTCGGGTCCTCGCGCCGGGGAAACCGGAGCACGAATCCGTCGGAGAAGGTCTCGAGCGCGAAGGTCTTCAACAGGCCGGTCGACGGAACCATGTACCCGTAGAAGTAGTCGATGATACCGTTCAACTCGTACAGATGTAGATGGTCGAGGTCTCTCTCCTCGAGGAGCCGGACCTTCTCTTGCTCTCCCCGTTGAATAAAGATCCGCTTGGTCTCGTCGAGTGAATACCGCTTCCGCTCGATCGGACGGTCATCGCGGACCCATTCGAGCATTCTCGCCTTGAGCCGGCCGAGATCGGCATCGGTGAGCGGTCTTCTTCCCTCGACGCGGCAGAAGTACCCGCCGTGCGGAACCGAGTAGTCGATGTGGACTTGAGCCAGCGGAAAGAGTTCGGCTGCTACCGCGATGAGCAGAAACGACAGGCTGCGGCTGTAGATGCGCATCCCATCGGAGTCGGTTAGCCGAACCGGCTCCACATGGACATCCCGTGTTACCGGCCAAGCGAGCTCGCGCAAGACACCGTCCACGATGGCGGCGATTAAGGGATTGCCGTCGGCTGGGAAGGCGTGCTTGAGAATCCTGCGAAGCGGGGTATTCCTAGGAGCTTCGAATACCCGCCCATCGGCCAAGTGGATCTGAATGTCCGGGCGCAGCTCGGTCTGTCGAATCGTCGGATCCAAAGGGGGCATGTCTCCTCCCATCGGAGTTTGCGGTGTGTCGTTACCTAACGCCGGACAGAATAGGAAGAACTCGTTGTTCGAGGATTTCGATCGTTCGTTCGAGATCCTCGGCTGCATCCGCGGATGTCGGTGTGGCTTCCCCGGAACCGCGCAGCCGCGAGATGTTCATCCCGTATGGGGCCGTCCGCGCCAGCCAGGCTGCGGGAAGTGCATCCGGCAGGTCTCGATCCATCTGGATTCCCCAGGCCAACGTCCAGGCGCGTACGACATTCTCCACGGCGTATCCGCCGCCGCCCAAGGCGAGCCATGGGAGGCCCAGAGCGCGGAACTGCTTGACGCAGCGCTCGAACTGCACGAGGCTCATTCGAAGGTTGGCGACAATGTCGCCGAGGATCGCATCGGCGCCGAGCTGGGTCACGAGAACATCGGGAGCAAAGGCCTTCAATGCCGGGATCACGATCCGCTCGAACGCGCGCTCATAGGCGGCATCACCGGCTCCGGGTTGCAGTGGAACGTTGATTGCGTAGCCCTCGCCCGCATTCTCTCCCGTCTCTTCGACGAATCCGGACCCTGGGAAGATCGTGTATCCGGTCTGGTGGACGGAGACGGTCAGGACATCTCCGTTCCTGTAGAACGCGTGTTGGACGCCGTCACCGTGGTGGGCGTCGATGTCGACATAGGCGACACGTTTCCCGGCCGCGACCAGTGTAGCGATCGCCAGGGCCGCGTCATTGATGTGGCAGAAGCCGGACGCCCTGGAAGGCATGGCGTGGTGCAATCCGCCGGCAAGGTTGAATGCGCGATCGGCTTGGCCGTTCAGAAGGCTCAAAGCACAATCGATTGAGGCACCGGCGACCTGCATCGCCCAATCGAACACATCCGGGAACACCGGGTTGTCTGAGGTTCCGAGACCGTGAGAGAACAGGTTGGGAACCCACATCCCACTGCTAGCGAGCCGCAATGTCTCCAGGTAGCCCTTGGAGTGAAATTGCAGTGCCTCCTCATCCGTGGCCAGACGGGGGCGGAGAATCGTGACATCGTCGGCATCCACGAGATCGTAGGCCGCGATCAGATCATACGTGAGACCGAGACGGTAGATCTTGAACGGATGATGCGAACCGAAATCGTATTCCAGGAGTGACCTTGGGTCGACCAGACACTTGTTCATCTCGCCATCCTTCCCCGGGGAGTCTGATGGTACGCGATCGTCAGCCATCGGCCAATTTCAGTCGCGCGATGCTAGAACGACCAGGTTCGGAGTACATCGTCCGATGTCAGGCCCCATGGATCGCACCCGACCCCGTATAGGCTGTGATCCACCGCCGTCTCGGCGACGGCGAATGCTTGTTCATCGAACGTGAGAATCGTCACCTGTCCGCCCGTGCAATGGGGCTCGGAGAGCCCGTTCGCGGGGACTGCGATCAGCGAGAGCACGTGATCCGGGGTGCGATCCTCATCGGTGTCGACAAACGCCAACTTGCACGCGATGCCGCGCGCGCGAAGCAGGCTGACCAGCAAGATGGACGTGTCCTCGCAATCACCCACGCCATCGACCAGCGTCTCCATCGGATAGAACGGCCACTCGAACCCCGGCGGATCGACGCGGTAGGCGATCGCTCCTTGTACGAACGCCAGTGCCATGTCGATGAACCGCTCGTCGGACTGCGCCACGCGGTTCCAGAGGACCAGCGCAAGATCCTCCAGGGTCGGATCATCCAGCGGATCGAGGACGAAGTCGCCGTACTCGTAGTTACCGGCAAACGGTGTTCGGATTCGGCCGCGATACATCTGATAGAGGTCATAAGACAGCAGTGCGTCCCAGGTTTGATCTTCGCCTTCGAACACCCATTGGAAGTGCGAGACGATGTATCCATCGGGAACCTCGCGGGCGGTGACGGTCTTCGATGCGGTGTCCATCGCGCCGCCGGGGTCGGCCACGCGCAGGGTCACGCTGTACGATCCTTCGAAGAACGTATGATCGATTACGCGGCCTGTTTCTGTGGTTCCGTCTCCCAGCGTCCACTCGTAGGTCAAAGCGTCGCCGTCGGGGTCGACGGTCGCGCCGGCGTCGAGCCGAACGTGCAACGGCGCATACCCTTCGTGTGGCGTTGCGGTGAATGTCGCCACGGGAGCGCGATTGTCGGGAGGGCCGATGCACGAGGACAGGATCAGCGCCACCCCGGCCAAGCTCAGGGCACCGATCAGATTCCGGACGTTCAAACGGTTCATAGGGCGGCGATTGTAATCGGACTTGTGGTGGTCCTCAACACGGCAATCCTTTTCAGAACGGGGTTACCCGTCGACCGCACCGTTGACCCTGAAACGCGTCTATGCTACCATCGTTCGCGCCAAGGGGGCCGGTATGTACATGATCGTAGTGGGGGCGGGGAGTATTGGCACGAGTCTGATCGATATCGCCGTCAGCGAGAAGAACAACGTGGTGGTCATCGACTCCAAACCGGAACGTGCCCGGGATCTGCGCGACAAGTACGACATCACGATCTTGAGCGGAAATGCGACATCCGCCGAAACGTTGCGTGAAGCAGGAGCCGAGCGAGCTGACGCGCTCATCGTCACCACCAGTGACGACGCCGTCAATCTGATGGTCGTCTCCATCGCGGCCGAACTGAGTATTCCATCCATCGTGTCGGTCGTGAATGACAAGGATCATGCCGATTTCTTCCGGAAGCTCGGCGCCAATGTGATGGAGAACCCCGAGGATGTCGTGGCCAACTACCTGTACAACGCGGTGAAGCGGCCCAATGTCAAGGATTTCGCGCTTCTTCCTCAAGGTGCGGAGATCTTCCGGCTGGAGGTTGGCGAGCAGTCCCCGCTGGTCAATCGCTCGATTGCCGAGAGCAGGCAGCGGGAGACCATCCCCGAGACAATGCGGATCCTGGCCGTATCGCGGGACGGCGAGCAGTTCCTTCCCGGCGAAGAGGCCGTGATCCAGGAAGGCGACGTGCTGACCGTGTTCTCGCTCGATCGGGTCAACGACGAAATGGTTGAGAAACTAACCGGATGAGCCCGTCTGCCTACCGCTCACGACAGGATCTCTACGTCATCCTGCGCGACCTCGGACTCCTGGTCCCTGTGGTTGGCGTCATGGCGATCCTCTCGCTGATCGTTCCCCTAGCATTCGGCGAGCAGTATGCCGTTTGGCCGCTGGCAATCACCGCTGCGGCCTCGTTTCTCCTGGGGACGGCCCTGTACTTCCCGTTCCGCAATGCCGGAGAGACCCGTCTCAAACACGGGATGGTCATCGCGGCTCTCGGATGGCTCCTGGTTGCCGCATTGGGCAGCCTCCCGTTTGTGCTCACCGCGTTGTTCGCCGAACAGGCCGGTGTGGCCACCGAGCCGCTCCTCTACTTCAAGGATCCTGCCAGTGCCTTGTTCGAATCGATCTCCGGGTACACCGGGACCGGGCTGACCATGGCCGCCCGCGCGGAGCTGCTGCCGCACACGATCCAGTGGTGGCGGAGTTTCATCGAGTGGATCGGCGGCATGGGCGTCATCGTGTTGATGCTTGCCATCCTTGCCGGCCCTCGTCCGGGCGCCGCGACGTACAGCCTCTACTATGCCGAAGCCCGTGGGGAGAAGTTCCATCCGAGCGTGGCCACCACCTTGCGTAGCATGTGGTGGATCTTCCTGATTTACACATTCATCAGCGTCATCGCCCTTTGGGGTGCCGGAATGCCGATGTGGGATGCGATCAACCACGCGATGACCGGAATCTCCACCGGTGGATTCAGTGTGGCCAACGAGAGCATCGCCTCGTACAACAGCGTGGCGATCGAGGTCGTCCTCATCCCGATCATGCTCCTCGGCGCGATCAGCTTCGCGGTGCATTACGAGATGATGCGCGGCAACGGGAAGATCCTATGGAAGGACTTCCAGACCCGGTGGTTCCTTGTCTTCGTGCTCATCGGAATCGTCTTCCTGATGCTCGAGAATCTGTTGCACATGGGGCCGCTGCAATCGCTGAGAGACTCGGCCTTCCAATTCGTATCGGCCATCACTTGTACCGGGTTCCAATCGGCCGACATCGCAGCATGGTCTGCCACCGGGAAGCTCCTGGTGGCGGTGGGGATGTTCGTCGGCGGCGCTGCGGGATCCACGGCCGGAGGCATCAAGGTCATGCGGATGCTGGTCCTGATCAAGGGGGTGCAGTGGCGGTTCCGCAAAATCACCGCCCCACGGGGCGCGATCGTTCCCTTCCGGCTCGGTCCGACGCCGGTGGAGGATGCCGATGTCGGACAACGCCTCGAGGATGCCTCGCTGATCATGTTCCTGTGGCTCGTCTTTCTCGGAGTCGGGATTCTGGTCCTGCTGCACTTCACCCCATCCGAGTTCACGCTGTCCGATGTGATCTTCGAAGTCGCCAGCGCCCAGGGAAATGTCGGGCTGTCCGTGGGGATCACCAGTCCGACGATGCCCTTGGTGAGCAAGCTGGCCCTGTGCTTCAACATGTGGATCGGCCGTCTGGAAATCATTCCGGTCCTCATCTTCGTTCGCGCCCTCTTCCGCGGCATTCAGTAGCCGCAAGCCTCTTTCGCCGGTGCGGTCCGGTATACTGCAGTTCGAACCTCATCTACGGGATATGAAAGGGGTCACCGTGATTCGACAGGGCGTGACGCTTGGGATGCTTCTCCTTGTTGCCGTCGGTTTGGCCGGATTCGCATACGAACGCAGCGAGTTCATGTTTCTCGACGAGATCGAGATCGGGATGCAAGGCATAGGAAAGACCGTTGTGGTCAAGGATCAGATCAGCGAATTCGCGATCGAGGTACTGGGCATCATCGATCAGCCGGGCGAATTTTCCGACTTCATCGTGGTGCGTGTCAGCGGACAGGCGATCGGCCTTGCAGGAGGGATAGCACAGGGGATGAGCGGGAGCCCTGTCTACGTCGAAGGCAAGTTGATCGGGGCGCTCAGCCGGGCTGCGGCATGGTCGAAGGAGATCACGCCCATCGGGCTGGTGACCCCGATTGAGCCGATGCTTGGCGTGATCGACGCGTCCCGCGATACGGCCGTTGCTGTCGATCGCTCGAGCGTGCTGACCGGAATCTCCGTCGTGGAATCGCTGCTTCCGCCGGACCCGTCCACCGTGGCAGCGTCTCCCGATACGGTGTTCGCCTATCCCGTGGCGACTCCGATCCTTGCCACGGGGCTGTCCGGGCGCTCGCTCGATGTCTTGATGGGCGGGCTCGATGCCGCCGAGGCGCCGGCGAAGTGGATCGGCGAATTCTTTGGTGTGGAGCCCTTGTCGCATCCGTTCGGACTGTCCCGATTGAACCTGACCCTTCTTCCGCTGGCCGGGTCCGGGTCGGGCGGGTTGCTGGATGCGGAGGATCTGCAGGCGGGAAGCGCATTGGGTGTGGCCTTGGCAACGGGCGATGTGTCGATTGGCGCGCTGGGCACCGTCACCTATCGCGATGGTGATAACGTGGTTGGCTTCGGACACCCGTTCATCTCCAACGGGCTGTCCGAGTTCCCGTTGACCACGGTGTCGATCATCGACACGATGAAGGCCTACGATGCCTCCTTCAAGCTGGGCGAGCTGGGAACGACGGTGGGAACCATCTCGCAGGACAGAATCCCCGGGGTCGGTGGAATCGTCGGCCGGGAAGCCGGTCTGATCGATCTCGTGATGACTGTCGATGATGAGGACACGGCCATCTCCGACACGTTCGAGGTCGGCCTGGTGGATGAGCCGAGGCTGATGGCTGAACTGCTTTTCTCCACAGGTTTCGAAGCAATCGACAGCACATTGGACCGGGTCGGACAAGGGACCGTTGCCGTCACCTTCCGAATCGATGGGGACGGCATGCCCAACCCGCTGGAGCGCCGGGATGTGTTCCTGAGTACCCGGGATATCGCCATCTATCCTCCGTGGCAGCTCGTCGGGATTCTCAGCGCGCTTCAGTACAACGAGTTCGAGGACCCAGAAGTGACGACGATTGAGACCACAATGGAGTTCACCGAAGCGCTGAAAGCGATTCGGATCGAGGATCTGGCCATCGAATACCAGGCCTACACGCCCGGAGAGCAGATCAAGTTCCTGATCACGCTGCAGACGTATCAAGGCGAACAGATCGTGAAGGAAGGAACCCTGGAGATTCCGGCCGACCTGGTGGCCAGCTACCTGCTGGTTCGAGCCTACGGCGGACCACGCTATCTGGAGCGTGGCGAGACGGCCGAGGTCTTCCAGAGCTTGGGCGATGTCATCGATGCGCTGTCCGAGTTTCCGAGTTACGAGGTCTTGACCGTCGAGCTGTTCGCCGTGGATCCGTATTCGGCGTACTCGGACGCGTTGTATGGCGTGAGCGAAGCCACCGTCACGTTCCCGGGAATCGTGGTGTACGGAGAACGCGAGGTCAGTGCGATACTCCTCGAAGCGGCGGAGGGCAAGGAATCCGAACTGAACTGGTAGCTCGATGTTCACCTTCGAGGAGATCGCACAGATCGTCGGGGGAACGCTGCTCCAGGGCCGTGGCGGCCGTCCCGCCGGGATTGCGCACGATTCGCGGTGCGTGAAGCGCGGCGATCTGTTCGTAGCCCTTGCCGGAGACCGGGTCGATGGACACGCGTACCTCGGCGAGGCCTTCTCGCGGGGTGCTTACGGCGCCTTGGTCGCGGACCGTGAACGGGCGCCTGCGGAGGCCGAGAACCTTGTCGTGGTTGACAACGTCCTGTCCGCGTTGCAGACGCTTGCGCGTGCCTGGCGCGAGCGGGTCTCCGTGCCGATGGTCGCGATCACCGGAACCAATGGGAAGACGACGACCAAGTCCCTTCTCGCCCACATCCTGTCGGGCGACCGCGAAGCCTTTACCACACCGGCCAACTACAACACCGAGATCGGGGTGCCGCTTGCGATGCTCGCGATGCCCGAATCCGCTGACGTGGGCGTGTTCGAGTTCGGAACGGAGGCCCCGGGAGAGATCCGTGATCTGGCGAGGCTCTTCCGGCCCGATGCCGCGGTCCTCACCAGCATCGGACCGGGACACCTGGCATCGTTCGGATCCATCGAGGCGATCGCGCAGGAGAAGTGGAGCCTGATCGAGGCGCTTCACCCCGGCGCGTGGGGCGTGATCAATGCCGATGTGCCTGAACTGCGCCTGCGCGCAGGCGGTTCCGGATTCGAGGGTACGACCGCGGGGTTTCATCACGGATCGATCCGCGGGCGGCTGATTCGTGCGGTTCCGCGGGTTCGGATTGCCGTCGATGCCCTTTCCTTGCACGCGGAGACATCGCTCCTCGGCGAGCACAACGCATCCAATCTTCTGTTGGCTTGCGCCTGCGCCCATCGTCTTGGTGTTGCTTCGCAGATCATCGAGAGGCAGACGGCGTCGTATACCGGCGTCGAACACCGTCTACAGCTTTGCAGCGCAGCCTTCGGCGGCGTTCTGGATGACACCTACAATGCGAATCCCGCCTCCACGCGGGCCGCATTGCGCGTTCTGGCAGAACTCGGCGGAAAAGACACCACGCGCATCTTCGTGTTCGGAACGATGTTCGATCTGGGGGAACGTAGCTTCGAGGATCACGTGGCGATTGTTGAGACGGCGCGGGCGTTGGGGATCGATCGGGTGATCCCGGTCGGCCCGGAGGCCACGGCGGCGTGCACCGCGGCGGGCGGGGCGGAATGCGTCTACGTGAACGAAGACCGGATCGGGCATTGGCTTCGCACGGCGCTTGATGGAACGGACAACTTGGTTCTGATCAAGGGATCCCGGGCACTCCACCTCGACAGGCTCGCGGAGACCGTTGTCGAACCTTAGCTGGCTACGGTGACGCGACGATCGGGTCAACGATCCGGAATGCATCCGCATCGACCAGTCCCCGGTCGGTCAGCTTCAGGTGCGGGATCACCGGGAGCGCGACAAACGACAGGGTCATGAACGGGGACGGCAGAACGCATCCCAAACGCTCGGCAGCGTCGTCGAGGGCCTGGGCATCGGAAGCGACCCGTTCGATCGGTTCATCCGACAGCAGTCCGGCGATCGGCAGACGAAGGGCTGCGACCACGGTTCCGTCCTCCACCACCACCTGACCGCCGCCCATGCGTGCCAGCTCGGTGACGGCGGCACGCATATCCTCATCGTTTGCGCCGACGACCACGAGGTTGTGGCTGTCGTGCGCCACTGTGGAGGCCAAGGCGCCGCGGCTCAACCCGAAGCCTTGAACGAATGCGAGCCCGACCCGGCCGGTGGCGTGATGGCGCTCGATCACGGCGAGCTTCAGCAGGTCGCGGGATGGATCGGCAAGCGCTTCGCCGTGGTCCACGCCGACCGGCACGTGAACCTCCTCGGTCAGTACCTGTTCGGGGAGGACACGGATTGCCCGTGCCGTTGTTGCGACGTCCGGGTCCGCCGGGATTCGCAGACACACCGACGCGGGATCCACGTGAACCGATGCCTCGGCACCGGGCATCCGGCTGGGAGGTATTTCTGCAACGCATGTTCCACCCTTGGCGACGAGCACGCCGGCTGCGTACACCTCGTCGATCGCAAACGTCTCCAGGTCGGATAGGACGAGCAGATCGGCGTGGTACCCCGGTGCGATCGCGCCCAGATCGCTCAAACCGTAGGCACGGGCCGTGTGGAGTGATGCCGCAGCCAGCGCGATCGGCGCAGGAACACCGGCGGCGATGGCCCGGCGGACCAGGTCGTCGATGTGCCCGTCTTGGAGGAGCGTGTCTGCATGCCGGTCGTCGGTGCAGAAGTGGACGTACGGCGCGGTCTGGGGCGACAGGAGCGGCCTAAGTGCGTCGAAGTTCCGGGCGACGGTTCCCTCGCGGATCAGGATGTGCATCCCGCACGATAGCTTCTCCTGCGCTTCCTCGAGGGTGGTGCATTCGTGATCGGTCTTCGGGCCGGCGGACACGTAGGCCCACAGATCCGGTCCGGACACCCCCGGGGCATGGCCGTCGATCGGGCGCCCCTGCGCTGCCTTCAGCTTGCCGAGCATGTCAGGATCTCCGTGGAGGACGCCGGGGACGTTCATCACTTCGCCGAGGCCCAAGACGCGAGGCCACGTGAGCATCTCCGCGATCTCATCGGCACCGAGGACCGCACCCGCCGTCTCCAGCAGACTGGCCGGCACGCACGACGGTGCCATCATCCACACGCGAAGTGGAAGGCCCTCCGATGCCTCGAGCAGGAGGCGCACGCCGGAGAGCCCCAGCACGTTGGCAATCTCGTGCGGATCTGCGATCACTGCGGTCGTACCGTGCGGAAGAACGGCTCGCGCGAACTCCGATGGGACCACTTGAGCGCTCTCGAGGTGAACGTGTGCATCGATCAGCGCGGGAACCACCCACGCCCCGTGCATGTCGCGGACCGTTTGCGTATCTTGCGCGCCGTATCCACAGATCCGTCCGTCGCGCAATGCGACGTCGCCGCTTCGGAAGCGGCCCGAGAACACATCGAGGATCTGGACGTCTCGAAGGAGCAGATCAGCGGGAGTTTCTATGATTGAACTCATGGTGTCGCCTCCTTGGCGATGGGGGTCTCGTCTTTCACCGGATGGAATCCGAATCGCTCCAAGACGGCGAGGTCAGAGTACGGCATCCGGTGATGGTCGATGATCTGGTGGGTTTCGTGCCCCTTGCCGGCCATGAGCACGACATCGCCCGGATGCGCTAACGAGATCGCATAGCGGATGGCTTGCTCACGATCCGGGATGTGTTGGATCGATCCACGGTCGCCTATGAAGCCGGCGGAAATCTCCGCGAAGATGGCCACCGGATCTTCCGTCTTGGGGTTGTCGGTGGTCACCACCACGGCATCGGACAGCCTTTGCGCGGTGGCACCCATGGCGGGCCGTTTCTCGCGGTCGGCATCGCCGGGGCAGCCAAACACGGTGATGATCCGGGGGAAGAACTGCCGCAATGTCTCGAGTGTCCGCTCGAGCGCGTCTGTGTTGTGTGCGAAGTCCACGACCGCCGTGACGCCGGCGTCGTTGTGCAGTGTCTCCAAACGGCCGGCAACTGGCCGGAACGAAGGGAGCCGCTGTGCGATCTGCTGCAATGGGACGCCTTCACACAGGGCGACACCGGCTGCGACAAGCACATTGGAGACGTTGTGCATTCCGGTGAGTGGAACGCGTACCCCAGCCTCCGCGGCCTTGTGGTGCAGGATAAACGCCGTCTCACCCCACGCCCACCCGATGTCCTGCGCGCGGAGATCTGCATCCGGGGCGAGTCCCACCGTGAATGTTCGCGCCGCGGTCTCGGCGAGCAGACGTTTGCCCGCTGGGTCATCGAGGTTCACAACCGCCCAAGCCGTAGACCTCAGAGTCCGGAAGAGGATCGCCTTGGCATCGTAGTACGCATCCACCGAATGGTGCAGATCGAGGTGGTCGGAAGTCAGGTTGGTGAATGCGGCAGACCCGAATGCCACCTCCTTGAGCCGTCCCTGCTCCAGTCCGACGGATGACGCTTCGACCACGAGGACTTTCTTCCCCTGTTCGACCGCACAGCGCGCCAGCTCCTGGATCATGGGTGGGGATGGTGTGGTTACATCCGGAAGCCCGGTTGCCGTGTTGGCAACCGTCCCGATGATGGCGGTTTGGTCTTGCCCAAGGAGGTGTGCGATCAGGTGGCACACCGTGGTCTTCCCATTGGTTCCCGTCACCGCGATGGTACGGAGTTCGCGGGTCGGGTGGTCGAAGAACGTCGCCGAGAGCCTCGCCAGCGCATCGCGGGCGTGCGGAACGGTCAAGCACGGAACCTCGAGTGGGATCGGCTCTTCGGTGACAACGGCCCCGGCGCCCCGTGCGATCGCATCGCCGACGAATGCGTTTCCATCGGCGCGGGCGCCGCGAATGGCCACGAACAGGCTTCCTGGGCCCGCGCGGCGGGAGTCTTCGGTGATGGCGGTGATCATCCGCTGCTTCCAGTCAGGTCGGGGTGTGATCTTCAGGGCCGAAGCGAGTTCGAACAGCGGCTTGGTGCGCATGTCAGCCCTTCATCCGGTACAGATAGATCGGGTACCCGTCGCGGGCTTCGCCGACATCATCGGGCTTCCAGCCCCACATCGGGTGGTAGTACGAGACGATCCTCGAGCCGGGCTTCATCGTCTTGCGCAGACGTTCCTGCAGCTTGAAGTTGGCGGTTGCCGACAGGAAGAGGACCACGACATCGGCGTCGGCGACATCATGCGTGTACATGTTCGCTCGAACGACCTGCGCGGTGGCCCGCAGTCCCGCGAACAGGATCCAGGTCCGGGCCCACAGCACGCGGAATAGATCTACCTCGACCCCGGTGGCCCGCGCGGCGAACCGGCGTGCCGCGGTCACGATGAATCGGCCGTCTCCACACCCGAGATCCACCACGTGCTCCCCGGGCTGGACATCGGCCAACGCAAGGATGCGGTGCACGGTTACCCGGTCGGTGGGCTGCCACAGGGCGTCGAGCGTGAGATTCCAAGCGATCCACAAGAGCGTGAGACCGCCGAGGATGATGCCGAGGGTCCAGGCCATCTAGAATCGGAGCTGTACGCCGGCTTCGTACAACGGACCGGCGGTCCAGCCGCCGTTCGACCAACGGACGAGGTAGCGGGCTTGGAGGAACAACGAGAACTGATCCATGGGAATCACGCGTAGTCCCCCCACCCCTTCAATGACAAGACCGGTGGTGTACGGAAGGGGCGTCACGGCCGCGCCAAGTCCGACGCCGAAGAACGGATCCAGGACGTCGAATGTCTGGTGGTACAACAGGGTGGCCGTCGCCAGCATCAATCCGGCGATCTCGTTGGTTGCCAGGCCGACTTCCGCTCGCAGTTCGAGGGATTCGTTGATCGGGGTCTCCGTCAGTGCATTGATCAACAGTAGGCCCGTTGGATCGAGTCCGAGGGCTATGCCAATCGTGGTTGCCGTTGCGCACAGGCTCGTCAGGACCCCGATAACCAAGATGCACGTCAAACCGAGCGTCGTCTTCATCTCCCCTCCTTTCCGGCGGCAACTCGGCGGGGGCTAGATGTCGAGCGCCGTGATCTTGTCGCTGTTCTCCCAAATGAAGTCTCGCCGTTGCGCGACATCACTTCCCATCAGTGTAGAGAAGATCTCGTCGGCTTCCAACACGTCACGAATCTCGACGCGCTTGAGAATCCGGTTGTCCGGATTCATCGTCGTCTCCCACAGCTCTTGCGGATTCATCTCACCCAAACCCTTAAATCGCTTGAGTGCCAGATTCCCTGGATGCTCGACGCGGTATTCCTCCAGCTCCTCGTCGGAGTGAAGGTACGTCACCTTCTTACCGTTCTTGATCTGGTACAACGGCGGCTTGGCGATGTAGACGTAGCCTTCCTCGATCAGCTGGGGCAGGAAGCGGAAGAAGAACGTCAAGATCAGCGTACAGATGTGTGCGCCATCGACATCGGCATCGGCCATGATGATCAGCTTGTGGTAGCGGAGCCTCTCGAGGTTGAACTCCTCCCGGATGCCGGTTCCGGTTGCGGTGATCATCGCCTTGATCTCCGCGTTGTCCAGCAGCTTGGCCATTCCGGCCTTCTCCACATTTAACACCTTGCCGCGGAGCGGAAGGATCGCTTGAAAGGCTCGATCCCGGCCCTGTTTGGCGCTTCCACCGGCCGAATCACCCTCGACGATGTACAGCTCACACTTCGCAGGATCGCGGTTGGAGCAGTCGGCCAGCTTGCCCGGCAGTGCCGTCGATGCCAGCGGGCCCTTGCGGCGTGCAAGCTTGCGCGCCTTGGATGCGGCCATCCGCGCTTTTCCCGCCTGAAGCGACTTCTCGATGATGATGCGAGCAACCTTGGTCTTCTTCTGGAAGTAGAGGTTCAACTGCTCTTGGAGGATGTTTCCCACAATGCTCGCCACTTCCGGATTGCCGAGCTTCGTCTTGGTCTGTCCCTCGAACTCCGGATTGGGGATCTTGACGCTGATGATGCAGACCAATCCTTCGCGGATGTCCTCGCCACGGAGATTCGGATCCTTCTTGGTGAGGATCTTCTTCTCCCGTCCGTAATCGTTGAGGAACTTGGTGAGGGATGATTTGAATCCCGTGAGGTGCGTTCCGCCGTCGATCGTGCTGATGTTATTCGCAAAGGCATGGATCGACTCATCGTAGCTCTTGGTGAACTGCATCGCGATCTCGATCTCGATGTCCGATTCCTTGCCCATGAGGTAGATCGGCTTCGGGTGGAGCGGCTCGCGCTTGGCTGCCAGCTCTTCCACGAACGACTTGATGCCGCCCTTGTTCTTGAACTCGCGCTTTACCCCGGCGGCCTCGTTCTCGAGGATGATGCTCAGCCCGCCATTGAGGTAGGACAGTTCCTTGAGGCGATGCGAGAGTTTCGGGAAGTTGTAATGGATCTCACCGAAGATCTCCGAATCGGGCAAGAAGGTCGTGGTCGTGCCTGTGTGGGTGGTGCTTCCGACGACTTCCAACTCGGTCAGCTTCTGTCCACGCGAGAACTCCTGGCGATGAATCTTGCCTTCGCGATGGACCTCGATCACCGTATGTTCCGACAGCGCATTGACGACCGAGACGCCCACGCCGTGTAGACCGCCGCTGACATGGTAGCTCTTGTTGTCGAACTTCCCGCCGGCGTGGAGGGTGAGCATGACCAACTCGAGTGCCGGAACGCCAGACTCTGAGTGAATGCCCACCGGCATGCCACGGCCGTTGTCTTCGACCGTTACCCGGTTGTCGCTGTGAATCACGACACGGATCTGCGTACAGGCTCCGATCAGTGCTTCGTCGATGCTGTTGTCGACGACCTCTTCGATCAGATGCATGAGCCCGGCTTGGCCGGTGCTTCCAATGTACATTCCCGGTCTCAGGCGTACCGGCTCGAGATCCTCCAGGACTTTGATCTGATCCGCTTCGTATGCTTGTGCTTGCTGACTCTGGTCGACCATTTCACCACCTGAGAGAATAGTACCAAAATGCTGTCTGGATTTCAATATCCGGCGTTTCTGCCTCACGCGTCACGGAGGAGGATCGGTTTCGGTGAGAGACCCAGGGCCGAAGCCAGGGGGCAGTGGGGGCATCCTGCGGACCTAGAAAAGAGGAAGGCCCGTTCCTTATCACGGAACAGGCCTTCCTATGGCAACTTGAAACGTTCTACTGATGCGGTGCAACGACTTCGAGCACTGACGGGAAGTCGATCCCGAGCCGTTTGAGCGTGTCAACGGTCGGAACACCGTTCGCGGTCCAACCGCGCCGCTTGTAGACGGCATCGATCAGCTGCTCGTACTGGTCTTCCCGGAACGCGCGCAGCTTGGCGACCTTCTCTTCGGTTGTCATGCCCGCCGGATCGATCCCGACCTTCTCCTTCAGCTGGCCGTCGTAGCGCTCGGCGCGCGACTCATACTCCTCGATCGTGACCGGGCCGGCGGAGCGGTACGGGATGGCATCGTGTTCGCGCGTCCCGAAGCCCATCCGGAGGCCGAAGACGCGTTGGAAGTTGTATACGCGTTCCGACTGAAGGATCAGATCGTTGGCTTCGACATCGAGGCCGGTGACACCGGAGAAGACCTGGCAGTAGTTTTCGACGTGTTCGGGGACCTTCGCTGGCTCGTCCGTCTCGGCGTTGTCGGCAGGTTCGACATCGTTCCACGGCAGCTTGCAGTGCCCCACCAGGCCGAACCAGGTTCGCCACATGGGGAAGTAGTGCAGTGCCTCGGCCTTGTCCGCGAACGTCGGGATCTGGTTGTTGACCATGTCCATGAAGATTAGCCAGGCCTCATCGTGTTGCGGACCCTTGAGGGCCAAGCCATAGCCGCCTTGCATGGCCAACGACTCCTTGGTGACGTACTCCGAGTATTCGAGGCCCTTGGCTTCCATGCCGATGTCCTGCATGAAATGCGGGTCGCCGCCGTACTCGCGGGCAAAGACCTCCTTCATTCGGCGAATGCCGAGGCCAACGGTCACGCCGAACCCTTCACCGCGTCCCATCTGATGAAGCACCTCGAGTGCATCGTCGACATTCCCGAACCGAAGATCGAGCCCGCCGGTGATTTCCTTGTTGAGGATGCCGGCTTCGTAGCACTCCATCACAAACGCCATGCCGGTGGTGTAGGAGATGGTATCGATCCCGTACGTGTCGCAGTAAAAGTTCATCTCGAGTACGAATTCGGGATCGAAGCATCCCATGTTGGCGCTTCCCCCGGCGGTTTCGTACTCCGGCCCATCGACGATGACGCGGCTGCCCTTGTACGGCCCGGTACGCAGTGGGAAATCATCGACCGCGTGCGAACACGACATCGTGCATCCGAGCCAACACCCGTCGGGCATGTTGTGCGAGAACCGTTCCCGCCAGACTGGCGACGAGATCTTGTCGGCTTCGGGATGCTGGCCGAACTTGTAGTTGTGAGTCGGCAGGAGGTCGTATTCGTCCATGATCTCGACCAGGTGCGATGTTCCCACACGGCGCATATCGCACTGGCTGGCATCCAGCTCGAGGATCTCCTTGTTGATCCGTGCACCGGCTTCGCGGAGCCGCTCGGGATGCGCCGGATTGTTGGAATTCGCATTGACCGCCGGGCTCTTGACGATGAGTGCGGCGATCTTCTTGTCGCGGAACACCGTGCCCGTGCCCCCGCGTCCGGCCTGCTTGATGCGGACGCCGTTCCGCTTGAGATCGAAGAAACTGAAATTCAAGCAGCCCCAGCGCGTATTCTCCGCTCCGGCACCGGTGGTGACCGTGGAGACCGCCGCGATATCCCGGGGGGCATCCGATGATGCAAACAGGCGCATCAGCTTGTCGGAGAGGACGTGCGTGTTGATGTCGGTCTCCGGGCAGGAGAGAACCTGCACGACACCCTCGACGCCGTCGATGTAGACCACGACGTTCTCGCCGGCCTTCCCCTGGAGTTCGATCGCATCCCATCCAGCGAATTTCAGGTACGGCCCGAAGTATCCTCCGACGTTGGAATCAACGACGGTTTCCGTCAGGGGCGACAGGCTGACAACGATCGATTTCCCGGATCCGGGATAGGTGGTCGTACCTCCGACCGGGCCGGAAGAGATGACGAGTTCGTTCTTGGTATCATTCCAGCGCGTGTCGTCATCGACCGCGTTCCACAAACGCCACAACCCGAATCCTCGGCCGCCGACAAAGACATCTTTCATCTCTTGCGTAACCGGGCGATCCTCGATCGCTCCGTTCTCGACATTGACGTAGAGGGTCTTGCCTGTGTAGCCACGTTCGACGAGTGCCGGTCTGTAGGGCATCTCGGCGAGTACGCGGTAGCCTGCTGGTGCCGCCATGTTTCCTCCTCGCTGACGGGTTCTGTCCTTCGCGCGCAACACGTGGGGCAAGTGTAGGAAAGCAGCGCGTGTTCCTCAACCGGAACACAGCGTCACGCTCGATGTGGCGTTCCTCGACCCTCATTGCGGTTGCTGTCGATGGTTCCTTCGTCTATGCTAGGCCGACATGGGGGGATTATGGATCGAGAACGGATCGAACACGGGATGCGCGAGATTCTTGCCGGCATTGGACACGAGTACCTCTGCCCAGAGGTTCTAGAGAACACACCGCGGCGTGTCGCGCAGATGTACGGTGAGTTCTTTGCAGACATTCAAGCCGCCCCAGCCGAGGCACTTGGCGTTTTGTATCAGGAGCAGTACCAAGAGATGATCGTGATGAAGGACATTCCGTTCTTCTCGATCTGCGAGCACCACTTCCTGCCGTTCACCGGCAAGGCCGACATCGTCTACATCCCGTCCAAGGAACGGATCGTCGGCGCAAGCAAGCTGGCGCGGGTCGTGGACATCGCAGCCGCGCGTCCCCAGCTGCAGGAACGGTTGACGCAGCAGATCGCCGATGCGCTCGTCGAACGGCTCGAGCCCGTTGGCGTGCTCGTTCGGATCCAGGCTACCCACCTGTGCATGACGCTTCGCGGGGTGAAGAAGCCCGGAACCAAGATGGTGACTTCCGCCATCCGGGGGAGTTTTCACAAGAACCAGGCATCCCGGGAGGAAGCGCTTGCGCTGATTGCGTAGGAGCGGCAACCAGTCCTTGCGGTCTGATGTCAAGACGAGATTTGCTCCCAAGCCAACAGTTCGGGACCTATCGAGCGAACGAAACCGATTGACGGTTTGGCCTTGTCTTTCCAGCGGATTCGATAGCCAAGCCCGCTTTAGATCCAAACCGACAGTTTGGGGCCTATCGGACGAACCGTAGCGCATGGAGTTTGCCGTCGATTACGAAAGATGTCAGACGGCAAATATCCCGAGCGGGATGATGAGCTGGAGTTCACTTGCAGACCAGCAGTTCGCGATCGATCGGGCGAACGAAACGGACTGACGGTTTGGCTCTTGTCGTTCCAGCGGATTCGATAGCCAAACCGTAGGCGATTGATGCATGAAGCATCAATCGCCAATACGCCAACTTCCAATCCTCGGATCGTCGCGATCGAGCGGAGCGGCATCGACCTGGATCGTCTCCCCGTCTCGTACCACGAGAAGACGGACAGCATCCGCCCCCGCGTGATCGCAGTACCGCGCGACCAACGAGCAGATGAGTCCCAATGTCTCCTTCGATGGATTTCCCTCGATCAACGCGGTCGGACCCATTACCTCCACCGGATCGATTCGAATCCGGCCCGATGCGTAGTGCTCTAGGGCTTCGTTCTCCGCCTGATTGCGGCCGATGATCACCTTGACATCCTCCGAGAGCCGGAAGTGCCGTCCGTGCTCCAGCAGGCGGAACTCCTCCACCCCGACCGCATCCTTCCCGACGTGAGCGAACGCGTCCCGGAGCCGGGCCGCGTAGGTCTTCTCAATCAGAATGCAGCCACCAGCCGGCTGGGGGTAGTTATCGATGCTCAGCTCTTGTGCCAGGGCCATCTGCTGTTGGCGGCTTCGTCCGTGGATCGTTGGAAGATCGTTCAGAGAGAGCCACCCTTCGCGGATCGGCAGGGTCTCGGGCAGAAGACGGGCGGATAAGGGACGCAGCAGCCGGTCTCCGAGACCGGACTCCTCCGCTGCATCCAACAGCGCATGGTAGTGCTGCGACTTCGGGCGCTGTCCGAGGACCTCCCCGGTTACCACGAACTGAGCACCCTCTTCCTCCATCACCTGTTTGGCGACCTTGAGCATGAAGACCCGGCAATCGACGCATGGGTTCATTCCCTGTCCGTATCCATGCTTGGGGCGCCGAACCGTTTCCAGGTGTTCGGCCGACCGGTCGACGATGCGCAGCGGAAGGTTCGCTCGTTCCGCCTGCTCGCGGATTCGTGCACGGCCTTCCTCGTCCGTACTGAACAGATGCTGGACGTGGAGCAAGGTCACATCGATTCCGGCGCGGCGGACCACTGCCGCCGCGAGAAGGCTGTCGAGCCCGCCGGACGTCGCCGCAATGGCGCGAACTTTCGGCTGTTTCTCGGTTTCATGTTCGTGACCGGAGTTATTCATACTTCCTTCACATCCTGGCAAAAAGATAATGGCTAGACGACGATACCCTTCATACCAAGGAGGAGAGAAATGCGCAAGTCGTATTGGGTAGGAATCCTTGCAGGGATGCTTGTCATCGCTGGGGTGACGATTGCCTGGGTCGGGTTTCCCGAAGGAAACCTGAGGGCAACAACGATTCCCGCGTTGGCACAAAGCATGACGGTTGAAGAAGACATTGCGGATTCCGGTCAGCGTGCCATCAAGGAAGCGATCGCCAAGGTTGGCCCGGCGGTTGTTCGCGTAGATGTTACCGCGACCGTGAGCTACGAGAATCCCTTCGACGACATGTTCAGCGATCCGCGGTTGCGGCAGTTCTTCAACCTGCCGTTCGATGACACTCCGCGTGAGGAACTCACCGAGTCCTTTGGTTCGGGCGTGGTGATCGACTACGGGGGCGAGAAGCTCGTACTGACGAACGCACACGTGGTCGATGGAGCGGAAGAGATCGTTCTGACCGATGCCGATGGGTACGAGTGGGACGCATCCGTAGTTGGTTCGGACGAGCTGTTAGACATCGCGGTGTTGCGGATCGACGGAGACACCTCCGGATTTGCCACGGCCACACTCGGAGACTCGAGCACCATCGAGATCGGCGACTGGGCCATTGCCATTGGGAATCCCATCGGCCTGTCGTACTCGGTGACCATGGGCATCATCAGCTCGACCGACCGTGACGGCATCACCAAGCCGAGCGGCGTGGGGACCTACAGCAACCTCATCCAGACCGACGCGGCGATCAACCCCGGTAACTCCGGAGGCCCACTGGTCAATGCCTACGGAGAGGTCATCGGAATCAACACCTTGATTGCACGGAACTCGATGACCGGCGTCACGATCGAGGGAATCAACTTCGCCGTAGGGATTAACGGCGTGAAGGACGTTCTCGGCCAGCTGGTCTCCGCAGGGGAAGTCAAGCGCGGATGGCTGGGGGTCGGAATCATCGACGTCACGCCGGCCGTTGCCGAGGCCGCAGGAATCGATCCCGAACAGCCGGGAGCGTTCATCGCCGAAGTCTTCCCGGGCGATCCCGCCGATCTCGCGGGGCTTGAAGTGGAGGACGTCGTCCTGCGAATTGGGGATGAAACCATCGCCGACGCCGACGATCTGATTCGCGTGGTCGCGTTGCTCGGCGTTGGTACGCAAGTGGAGTTCGACGTATTGCGTGACGGTGAGACCCTGACATTCGACGTAACATTGAGCGAGCGGCCGAGTGAACAGAACCTCGTGGGCTACGAGGGACAGGTCCCGTCCGACACCTCAGATGCGGCAGGTGCGTTGGGACTTGAAGTAGGCCGAATCACCTCCGTCGTGGCCCGTCACTTGGGATTGAATTCGACTGATGGGGTCGTCATAATGGAGGTTGTTGCCGGCAGCCGTGCGGATGAAGCGGGACTGCTCGAAGGGGATGTGATCCTCGGAATCGACGGCCAATCGATCGAATCGGTTGAGCAGTGGGATTCCGCGGTCGCAGAACTCGAAGACAGTCAAGTCACGCTGACACTGTACCGTGACGGTCGGCTTCGCTTCGTCGAGTTGTAGGACGAAGTTTCGGAGAGTGGCGCAGCTTGGTCAGCGCGCAGCGTTCGGGACGCTGAGGCCGCCGGTTCGAATCCGGCCTCTCCGACTTGCGGATGTAGCTCAATGGTAGAGCGCTGGCCTTCCAAGCCAGTTATGCGGGTTCGATTCCCGTCTTCCGCTCCACACACGCAATCGGCGCCGGCTCATGCTGGCGCTTGTTGCAGGTTGGTAGATCCTTGACAACGGGACGCTCGCTGAGCGGGCACGGGCAAAGCCACCCATTCCAGGCATCATTGACACCGTTTTCGCGTTGAGGCACACTTGGCTGAATCGAAGCGGAGCTTCGATTCAGCTGGAGTTTCGCAACAGGCTGCGAAACATCCTGGAAGGCGAAGGCTGAATCGGCGAGGACGCGATTCAGCTGGAGTTCTGCAAGAGATTGCGAAACATCCTGCAAGGTGAAGGATGAATCGAGAGAGCTTCGATTCAGCTGGAGTTTCGCAAGGATTGCGAAACATCCTGGATGGATTCTGCTGCACTGGGCATCGAACCGCAGTGCATCAGCCTGCGAAGCAGAACGACAGGACGTTTCCCGCAGGGAAACTCCAACTGATTCGCTGAAGCATCGAGCCTCAGCGAATCAGTAAGCGCCCGTAGCTCAGTGGACAGAGCAGCGGCCTTCTAAGCCGCTGGCCGGAGGTTCGAATCCTCCCGGGCGTACAGCAAAGACATATGGGGAGCGTGGCGCAGTGGCAGCGCATCAGGTTGTGGTCCTGAGGGTCGCGGGTTCGAATCCCGTCGCTCCTCCCAGAGAGTCGGTTCATAGAGTTCGTGGTGTTCATTGGGTTCGTAGTGTTGACACCCCAGGGACGAGAGCTGACAGATAGCAGCGTATGAAGTGCAGATTGCCCGAGGCATCGAACCGCAGTGCGGCAGCCTGCGAAGCAGAATGACAGGACGTTTGCTGCAGAGCAGCAAACTCCGACCGAATCATCAAGCCATCGAGGTGGCCTGAGAAGATGCAAGATGTTTCGCATAGCGAAACTCCAACTGCTGCACTGGGCATCGAACCGCAGTGCAGCAGTATGCGCCCGTAGCTCAACTGGATAGAGCATCGGTCTTCGGAACCGGGGGTTGGGGGTTCGAGTCCCTCCGGGCGTAATGTCACCCAGCGGGCCAGGCCTCAGAGCGGCTTGGCCCGTTTTCACGACATCACGCCCGGAGGGTGAGAACTCCCTGAGTTTCAGCGAACCAGTTGAGAAACTCCAAGCCGTCCGCAAGGACGGCCAGGGGTTACGAGTCCCGTCGTTCTACGCCTGGAAGGCGAGTGACTCTCACCCGAACCCGCAGGGTTAGCGTTCGCCAAGAGCGAATACGTCCAGAGTTTGGACGAGCGAAGTCGCCAAACTCAAGCTGTTCGCGATCCCATTGAGAAGGAACAGCAGACAGCCGGGTTACACACGATGTTGGCAATCGTATTGCCAAACTCGAACCTGCTCAAAGAGCAGGCAGACCCTTCGGGCGTATGCCGAATCCTAAGGCCTCAACGGTCTGATGATTCGGCAAGCTACAGGCGCATGAAGCACGTAAGTGCTTCCCTAAACGAGCAAGATCCCAATTCGCAGACCATCCATCAGGGAGTTTGCGCGTCGCTGACGACGCAAACTCCAAGCTGTTCTCGGCCAAATCGACAAGGAACAGCCGTATTCAGGAACAGGGGGTTGGGGGAGCCATGACGAGTTTGCTGAGAGGGAGTACTACCAGAGTTTGGGACAGCCGAGTGGCCAAACTCTAGCCTGTTCGATGGGCCATCGGAAGCGAACAGCACAACTCGAGCTGTTCTAGTCCAAGTGGTGAAGGATATCGAGCCCGGGTCTGCCATTCTGCCGATGCGGACCCGAGCTGTCCCCGTTCAGAACCGGAAAGGACAGCATCCCTCCGGGCGTATACCGAATCCCAAGGCCTCAACGGCCTGATGATTCGGTCGGAGTTTGCGTAAGGCGGCAAACGTCCTTTGTTCCGCAGCACTCCACGAGTTTGCATGGCTCATTGGCGCAAACTCAAGCTGTTCGTCATCCCATTGGGAAGGAACAGCAGACAGCCGGGTTGCACACGATGTTTGGCAATGATATTGCCAAGCTCGAACCTGCTCGAAGAGCAGGCAGGCCTTTCGGGCTACGTGGTGTGGCCCGTCTTACGCTGGTCTCTCCGGACCTATGCAGGCTGTGCCATCTCACTTGTTGCCTTCCGTCCAGGCTTCGAAGTAATGTAAGGACTGGGGAGGCATGGATGAAACGAAGGTTGTTCTCACTGTTTGTAGTTGGTGTGGCGATTCTGTTGCTGGCAGCAAGCTGTCCGATCATCGGGGAACCACCTCTGGCACGTTTCTCAGCAGTGCCCGCTTCAGGTGTTGCCCCGCTTGATGTTTTTCTCGATGCGAGTGCTTCGTCTGACTCAGACGGGCACATCACTTCATATCATTGGAATCTCGGTGATGGTGACACGAATAGCGGAACCGATGCATTACTGCATCACGTCTACGATATCCCGGGCAACTACACAGTTCAGCTAACTGTCACTGACGATTCCGGGCTCAGCGGTACAGCCACGCATTTGGTCGTCGTTGAGACCGCGAGTTCGAAGCTTGAGATACTGGATTGGCAGTTGCGGCCGAATGACAACATGTTCATGCCGTGGGTCATTGTTGGGCACGCCAAGAACATCAGCGGGAGAACTCTCTCCTACGCGCAAGTGGATGGACGTTTCTATGATGCGCAAGGTGTATTGCTTGCAAGCTGGCTGGACAACATGAGCAACCTTCCGGCCGGTGTGGCCTGGGAGTTCCACATCTACCTCATGGACGCCGACGTCGGAGACCGGGTTCATCACGCCGAGGTTCAACCAGGAACATGTTGGTGAGGGAGGAAGCAGAGCGTGGATTCTGCCGGGCGACTAAGTAACTCGTTGCTGTCGTTCATCCGGGACCCCGAACGGCTTGCGGAAACGCTGATGGCGCCCGGTGAGAAGCGCGACCGCCAAGCTGCTCCGCTGAGCAGCCGTCAACCATACTTGCCGATAGAGGCAATCCTGCAGTACTTGGATAGGGAGGGAAAAGAAAGTGGAGAGTGAGGGACATGCAATCACTAGCGAAGATCCTGCTGAGATATTGATCATGATTCCGGATGGAGAAGAGGTTGGCGGCTCTCACTCTGTTGTGGTACTCGGACCTAACGGCTCAGGCAAGACCAGATTCGGGGCGGCGCTGGCTCAGCAGAACAACGCCGACCACATCGGTGCGCTCAGGAACATCCAACTGAATCCCGCGATAGGCATGCGCTCGCTCACTCAAGCCACAAAGGAACTCACTGACAACTTGTCCCGAAGACGTAAGCGTTACTGGGAGATGTCTAGCGAAATCGAGATCCTCTTCTCGAAGCTGCTCGCAGAAGACTCTCAGTCGGCGGTAGAGCTGCGGGACAACCTGATGGAAGGCCCTAGTCTTGAGAGCGACAACCCTGAAATCATAAAGGTGAACGCGGAAGGCCTCAGTCCTGAGATTGAGAACACCACAGTCATGAAACTCAGAGCGGTATGGGGCAAGTTCTTCCCGGGGAGACGGATAGATCTCCGGGGGTACGAGGCGAAAGTACATGCGACACACTACGGAACCATGACCGATTATGCAGCACAGCAGATGAGTGATGGGGAGCGGGTTGCGCTGTATCTGGCTGCTCGTGTGCTGGACGCAAAAGGTCCCATAATAGTTGTAGACGAGCCAGAGGTTCACTTCCATAGTCGACTAGCAGTCAGGTTCTGGAACGAGCTGGAGGCCATCAGGAGGGATTGCCGCTTCGTGTATATCACGCATGATCTGGCATTCGCACTCTCCCGCGCCGATGCGCGCTTTCTTGTCGTACAGCCGCAGGAGAAGCCCCAATTGCTTCCCCTCGATGCCGATCTTCCACCTGATATCGCAATGGCGCTGCTTGGTGCTGCTTCCTTCTCTGTCTACGCAAGAAGGATTGTCTTTTGTGAGGGAGAGGAATCTGGATCCCTCGATATCTCGTTCTACTCTGCATGGTTCATGGATCAGAGCACAGCAGTCATTCCGGTTGGATCGTGCGAGAGCGTCATTCGCTGCGTAAAGGCTTTCAATGAAGCTCAACTAGTGACTGGAGTTGAATGCATAGGCATCATCGATCGAGATTACTGGCCGAACTCTCGCTTGGATTCGTTGCCAGATGCCGTGCATGTGCTGCCCTTCCACGAAATCGAAAGCCTGTTGAGCACTCGCAATCTTTTCGGGGCCATTGCCAAACATCTAGGGGCAACCGAGAACGTTGAAGACCTCTATTCTGCGGGTCTCCAGCAGTTTAGAAAGACGTTTGTCGGTGGCAAACTGAGCAAGCAGGTCAGTGAGCGCTTCAAACGGAGATGCGAGATCAAGGCGCTATCGGTGCTTGGCAACCTTGAGATGGCCGAATCGTTGTCAGACCTCGAGGAGCTCCATGTCAGTGCTATTGGCAGCATTCAGGACGAAATCAAGCCGGAGCTGATCTTCAAAGAGGAGAGCAAGGTGATTCAGGACGCCATCGCCGGATCAGACGAGACCTTTCTCAAGTTCTTGCCAGGCAAGGGAGCTATGAGCGCCCTGGGAAGCAAGCTCAATACGTCCGCTGAAGGGTACGTCAATCTAGTTAGGAAAGGACTCGAAGCTCAGGAGGGTACAGAGCTCACTGCTCTCGGGAAGGCCATCGAAGCCTCACTAAGCCCATTCCTACCGAGCCGAAAATAGAACGAGCAAGGCACACCACTGCCGTGTTCATGGGCTGTTGCGGATAGACCTAATGGGACGGCTTTGAACCGATGTGGTCCTCGCGTGGAGTCACCCGTCGTGCCTCTTCTGAACCGAACACCCGTGTAGTAAGCTGTATGATACGGATGAAACCCATACGCTGGTTGGGAGGCATAACTGAGTCGATGCGCACAGTTCTCCTGGAACCATATAGATCCGCTCTCATCCTCCGGGCGGTAGATGAAGGGCTCTTGCGCCCAGATCCCATCGACGGACCTGGTATCACTCTGAGAAGAAACACCATCGGGCAGAGGACGATAGATGATGCGCTAAGGTTGGCGGTCCTTTCGGATGAGCTGGCGATGATGTGGGTTGATCCGCGAGAGCTTCCCCCTGAGGCGAAACGGCTTGACCACATCTACGAGTCTGGCCTGGGGAACACCGGGATCGTCGAGTACATCAGAATCCCTGAGGAGCTGGTTGGCTGTGGGAAGGGCCTCACTCGGATAGAGGCTGTCTGGGAAAGGGAAGCAGACCTAGTGAAGAGCTACGAACGGCTCATTCTCTCCCAGCTGCAAGCGAAGGGATATAGGCTCCATTGGTCCATCCTGCGACTGCTAAGAGCAGTGCGAACCCAAGACCGCATAGCAATCTCGCTTCTTGAGCCTTGCATTCCGAAACAGGATCGCCCCTTGGCCCATGACATTATTAGGGGGCGTTCTCACATTGGCATTGACCTGACGATCATCAACGCGGCCCATGAGATCAAGCTTGCGGTTGAACATGCAACCTCAATGGGGTGCAAGCTGGCGGGCATTCCTCCCGAAGGAGTTGAGATGCCTAGCGATGAGAGCAACGCTGCCGAGTCAGTCCTTCAAGTCTGGCGCGTGTGCATAGATGTGCTCCTGGGAGAAAGGATGAGCTTCCCAATCGTCTCAACTTTGGCTGAAGCTCAGCAGTTGCGCCGCTCCCCTGAGATTGCCGAATTCAGATTTGCGCTGCGTTCGTTTGCAGATGAACTGTCGGACGGATCAGTCACCTCTCTCGCAAAGCTGCGAAAGCAAGTTCTCTCCTCTGCCAGAGCGTTTCGCCGGTTCCCCAAAGTTGGGAAGTTTGGCAATTTCGCTACCTATGTCTCGTTTGCATCTGGCCTCGCGGAAAGCATCGCAGGCTTCTTCGGCCCAAGCATTGGATTGGGGATCCTCGCACTTGGTGCTTCGGGACTCGCCAAGTCCTTGGAGAAGAAGGGGAAGTGGTTGTACGTGACGAAACAGGATCTTGATCCGAAGATCACTACGGCCACGGTAAAGGTCTCCAGGTCGGGATGATCAACAACACATGCCACTCCTGGTCGTGAAGTCGCATCCCTGCACTTGATCATTGGTTCGAGGGCGGCTTGATCCATCTGGAAGAGGTCTTCCCAGGATGGGCACGGTTGGCTGCCCCTAGGGAGCGCTGGGCACACTGAGTTTAAAACCCGTCCAGTAAGGCGTACAGAAAACGCGAGGTCAGGCCAAAGGCTTGATCTCGCGTTTTCCGTGCTCGCCTGGAAGGCGAGGGACTCTCACCCGAACCCGCAGGGTTAGCGTTCGCCAAGAGCGAATACGTCCAGAGTTTGGACGAGCGAAGTCGCCAAACTCAAGCTGTTCGCGATCCCATTGAGAAGGAACAGCAGACAGCCGGGTTACACACGATGTTGGCAATCGTATTGCCAAACTCGAACCTGCTCAAAGAGCAGGCAGGCCCTTCGGGCGTATACCGAATCCTAAGGCCTCAACGGCCTGATGATTCGGTAAGCTACAGGCGCATGAAGCACGTAAGTGCTTCCCTGAACGCACAAGATCCTAGCTCGCAGACGATCCATCAGGGAGTTTGCGCGTCGCTGACGACGCAAACTCCAAGCTGTTCTCGGCCAAATCGACAAGGAACAGCCGTATTCAGGAACAGGGGGTTAGGGGAGCCATGACGAGTTTGCGCTTCATCTTCCATGCAAACTCGAGCTGTTCTAGTCCAAGTGGTGAAGGATATCGAGCCCGAGTTTGAGCGACCTATCGGCAAACTCGAGCTATCCTCGATCGAAGCGGAAAGGACAGCAAGATTCAGGGTTCCGAGCACTACATCCCCTCTCACAGCTCAACACCATGGGGCTTCCGTATACCCGAAAGGCGAAGGACTCTCACAGAGAATCGCAAAGCGATTTCTCCAAGCAACTGGGAATCCTCCGGGTTCCTTCGAGTTGTCGAGTCAAAACACGCTTGCGCTCGACAAGCAACCGACCAGGAGTCTGACCTGCGAACCCCAGAAGCTACCTGCAGGGAAGCCGTTGCCGGGGGTTCTGAATCCCGACCGTCTGCACCACAGCCCCTCCGATACCCTGGCGTTGCCAGCTTGGAAGAGCCGTAAGCCAACTGAGGAGTGGCCAGTCAACGATTCGCGCCTATCGGCTTGTGTAGTACTTGCGCCTTGGGTCTCTTACGTTTGACCCAATCTCTCGAACCAGCCCAAGACTGACCAGCCTCGCCAAACGAGTGCGCGTTGCACGTGGACTAAGCCCGATACTCTCAGCGATCTCTCCGGTACCCAGACCATCACTGCTTCCGAGCAGCCGAAGAATCCGCTGATCCTTCTCATCGCGCTTCACCCTCTGCTGCTCGGCAAGGTAGATCGTAACTCGAAAGCGATTCGCAAGCTCTTCGAACAACGGTTCCCCAAGGCCGGCTTCGCGGCAGCTCGACAGAATTCGCTGGATTCCGCTTCCCCATTGCTCTATGAGCCCCAGCTCGTGGAACACCCGGCCAATCACGCGATTTCTGAGTTTGGAGATGCCCCGCTTCAGATCCTCCACCGTCAATCCAAGCGGCAGAAGTCCGGGATTCTCAACTTCCAAGCGATCGTCGAAGATGGCAATCCGGATAGGGGCGCCTTTCTGCGCATAGTCAGCATGCGCTACCGCGTTGATGATCGTCTCTCGAACTGCCAAGGGCGGAAGGTTTGTGCGAACAGTGCGTCGCACCATCCCAATGTCCATGGCGTGACTCATGTGCTTGTCCACAAACCCGATGGCTTCTTCCACAGCTTGTGGCAGATAACTTCGAATTTCCCTATGGTCGTCGATGTGCGCTTTGTCGACTCCTCGAAACCGTCCGGCCTGAATCCAAGCGTCAGGGAAGTATGTCTCTCGACGGCGCCCAAAGAGGAGGATCCCCCCTACGGTGGGGACCTTTCTCCCCTGATGCGCCGTAGTAAGTCGTAGTGTCTCCAGATCTCTGCGCTCCAGCCTTCGCACGTTGGCAAACGACTCGGAAGCGGCTCGGAAGTCAACCGCTTCCGAGTCGAGATCCGGCATGGGTTGCTCGTCGAAAGCCTGAGCGCGACCGACTCTTCTCATGGCTTCAATGAGCTCAACATCCGCGCAACGATTCGTCGACCCAACACGGACATAGGTACCTCGCTCAAGTCCCTCGCGTACAACGAAGTGTGGTCGATTCGGACTTGGATACACTTGAACCCCCAGGAGATGCCGCTGATTCCACGTAAGGATTTCTATCTCCGGAACCATCCGCGGTGAAATGCCGTCGCTGATCATGTTGGCAAGCTGCTCCTCAAGCTCCAAAGGGTCGACCACGCCTAGCACGCTTCTTGTCTCGTCTTCGACACCAACAAGCAGGATTCCACCAGCCGTATTGGCGAACGCAACAAGGGTTCGAAGGATTCCACGAGAAGAGGAGAGGTCACGTTTGAACTCAAGGGTCTTCCCCTCGGAACGCCTTAGCAGATCAAGGATATCCATAACTCTGCACTCTACTATGAAGTGACTGGGGCATTCAAGCTTCCGAGTTCGACCGGATCCTCTTGCCCGCTGTGCTACGGTATTCACAAACCTAACAGGCTCGCTCCGAGCCTCATCCGTGCGAAAGTCGAAACGAACGCGTACGAACCCACAGGGTTCGCCTTCGCCAAGAGCGAATACTTCCAGGGTTTGGCCAAGCGAAGCCGCCAAACTCTAGCTGTTCGACGACCCATTCGAAACGAACAGCCGACAGTCGGGTTACACACGATGTTTGGCAATGATATTGCCAAACTCGAACCTGCTCGAAGAGCAGGCAGTTCTCTCGTATTCCGTGCGGATGGCGCTTCGCGCCGCGACTTCCTTGGGCAGGTCCCGGCACGAACGACAGGGTGGTTCCTACAGCCCCCTATTCATGAGCGCTGGGTGGTGCTTACCTCTTGACGAGGTTTAGCTGAGGACCATACTGAAGTTGGAATTCATCGCCGATTCGCTTCAAGCGAATCGATCCCCTCCAGATTGCTATCTGGATGGTTTCCTTTTATGGTAGGATGTGAATAGAACAACGTATCTTGTATACGGCTTCAACCTATACCATTCCCTTGCCGATGCCCAACGTGACTGCCGGGGCTCAAACGAAATGGCTAGATCTCACAGCGCTGTGCCAACGCTTCCTTCCACTCGTCGCCCAGGCAAGGGGATCATCCGCATCCCTCCAGGAGATCTGGTTCTTCTCGGCTCCGCCCACACATCGCTCCCAGGAGAAGCAGGCACGTCACGCGCTGTACGTAACTTGCCTTCGGGGAACTGGCGTCCACGTTTCGTTGGCCCAGTTCAAGCGAGCCAAGGAGAAGGAGACCGATGTCGCGATAGCCGCGAAGCTGTTTGAAATCTGTCACACAGACGTGACAGACAGCACTGTGTTGGTAAGCGGTGATACCGATCTCGCGCCAGCCGTTCGCACTTGCTTGAGACTCTTTCCGGAGAAGACACTCCTGCTTGCCTTTCCCTACAGGCGAGTGAACGATGAACTCAGACTCCTCGCCCTCGGATCATTCAAGATCAAGGCCAAGACCTATGGTCACGTCCTGTCAAGTGGTGTAACACCATCGCTCCATCTCCTTGCTGATCATGCAGCGAGCTGCTCGACCAACGCCGGCTCCTCTTTCGTCTGCAGTCCGGCGACGCTGTTGTCGTCGTTTGCCGTGGTTTGCGCTTTCTCCAAGGCACCAACGGACATGTAGCGACGAGTGATCATCCACTCGTCGTTGTACTCCGCAAGCACTGCGCCGATCAGGCGGATGATCGCCTTGCAGTTGGGGAAGATCCCCACCACGTCACTGCGCCTACGGATCTCCCGATTCAGGCGCTCCTGAGGGTTGTTCGACCAGATCTGGCGCCACACCGATTCCGGGAAGGTCGTGAACGCCAAGATGTCTTCGGATGCATCCTGGAGCATCTCAGCCACCTGAGGGAAGCGTCGTTCCAGCTCCTCACAGACCCGCTCGTGCTGTGCCCACACCTCCTTGCTCGTCGGCTGGGCGAAGATCGATCGTACGAGGGTGGCCACCAGCCCCTGAGCGTGTTTTGGTACCTCGCTGAGCAGGTTGCGCATGAAGTGGGTTCGACAGCGTTGCCACGTACAGCCGGGAAGCTCTGCGGCAATGGCTGTCTTCAGGCCGCTGTGGGCATCGGAGGTGGCTAGCTTCACACCGCTCAGTCCCCGGGCGACGAGGCTACGGAGAAACGACGTCCATCCCGCTTCGTCCTCGCTGGTGAATACGTCGAGACCGAGGCTCTCACGGTGGCCGTCGCCGTTCACTCCGGTGGCGATCGCTGTGACTACGCTTACCACCCGTCCGCCCTCTCGACAACGCTGGGAGATCGCATCAAGCCACACGAAGGTGTACGGACCGTCGTTCAGGGGACGGTTTCGAAAGCCCTCCACCACCGGATCGAGTTCCTTAGCGAGCTCGGAGACCTGGCTCTTACTCATTCCCTCCAGCCCGAGTGCCTGAGCCAGGCCCTCGACGCGTCGCGTAGACACACCCCGTACGTAGCACTCGGTGACGACCTGGACTAGCGCTCGTTCGGAACGCCGCCTGGGTGCCAGCAACTACTCCGGGAAGTATGTTCCTTTGCGAAGCTTGGGGATTGCTAGATCGATCGTTCCCACACGGGTGTCCCATCGACGCTCACGGTACCCATTGCGCTGATTCACACGGTCTGAACTCGGCTTCCCGTAGGGTGCGCCGCATACAGCGCTCGCCTCGGCCGACATGAACACCTCAGTGACTGCTTTCACCATCTCGCGTAGCAGATCCGTATCCGCTTCCTCCAACCGCTTGCGCAGCCACGCTAGCGTGCCTACTCTCTCCTTGACCATCGCTTCCTCCTCGGTGCCGATGTCAGTCGGCGTACTTGTTGATTCCCGAAGATGGTAGCGATGGTCGTTCTTTCAGACTTCGTCTCGGCAGTCTCTCAATACACCACATGGTTGGACTCTACTCGAGGCTTCGCTTGCGCCGAATCAAACGCACCTGAGAATCATCACGGGCACAGTTGCCGGGTACTAAACAGTTCCGCTACACTCGGACAAAGCGAAAAAGCGTCCATTGAATCTGTGTAGTGTTCAACGTTGACTACGTAGAGCCTTGGGCGTTGTGCCAACTGTAGGAGGCGGTTCATGCTCTCGAGACGTTCCTGTTTGCATTTGGCTTTCGTGATCGCGGTGTCAATGAGCCTTGCTGCACTCGCGGACGATGGTGTGCGAACCGTGCTGGTCGAAGCTGTTCGTCCGGGGTTGGAACTCGCAGTGAACAAGGGTTGCGGAGCAACGTACACGGTGGGAGAAACGATCGATGTCAAGGTTCGATCGGAATTGGAAGGGTACCTGACGCTGTTCGATTTCACGACCGACGGGCAGGTTCATCGGATCTTTCCAAATCAGCACTACCAAGACAACTGGATCGACCGCGACGTTGAGTACACGATTCCCGGGAACCTCCTACCGTTCCTGTTTCGTGTGGCTGCTCCGGAAGGCGAGGAGCTTCTGCTTGCGATTGTGACATCGTGTCCGTTCGAAGTGCTTGCCGATGAATACTACGATGATACGGCGGTGTTCCCGCTTCTTCTCCTGGGGGAGCTTGCAGCGGCCAAGACGATTGCTGGTAACCTTGGTTCCGCATCGTCGGAGATTCAGACTGCACTGGACGTGGTCTACTTCACCGTGTCGCTGACGCCGCAGACGGATGACGAGCTGCCCCCGGAAGTGGACCGTAAGCTCACGGTGACGGTCCCCGAGGAGCAGACGCGTTGGGAAGCCGGCTCTGATGTGACGATCTGCTGGAGCAGCGAGGAAGCGGGTGACACGGTGCGCATCGAGTACTCGATCGACGATGGGGCCTCCTGGCGGGTCATCTTCCCGAAGACGAGCAATGATGGATCACAGGGCTGGACCATTCCCGATGGGATCGCGTCAAACACGTGTCGCATTCGAGTTGGCTCCATCGAGTATCCGGATGTGACAGCCGTCTCCAGTCTGTTCGCGATTGATGCAAAGCCAACGCCTGAACCTGAAATTCTCCGTGAGTTGGTGATTACCGTGCCTACGGAGAACACCGTGTGGACTGCCGGCACGCAGGAGACCATCCGCTGGAGTAGCGAAGCTGTAGGTTCAGAGGTGCGGATTCAATACTCGATAGACGAAGGAGCGAGCTGGAAGACGATTGTGAGTAGTACGAAGAACGATGGGGCTCACACATGGGCGATTCCGAGCTCGATTGCCGCTGCACATTGTCAGGTTCGAGTTGTTTCGTGTACCTACCCCGCTATATCTGCGACCTCAGAGTGCTTCAGAATCGAGCGGCGAGCAGAGGATGAAGGCGAGGTGTATGCCCTGTTCGTAGCCATCAGCGACTACAAGTCGGATGACAACGACCTCGATTACCCTGTGTCTCAGAACATCGTCGCTCGAATGCGCACTGCTCTCGAGTCTTGGATCGATCACGTCAAGGTTCTCAGCGATCGGGCGGCAACACGGTCTGGCATTCTAAGAGAGATCGACACCTTCCTAGGCCAGGCTGGCCCTGAAGACACCGTATATTTCCACTTCGCTGGACACGGTACGCAGGTTCCCGATAAGAGTGGGGATGAACTCGACGGTTATGACGAGGCGATTGTGCCGCAGGATGAGCGATGTATCACCGATGACGAGATCGATGAACGTTTCGAGACAATGGCTGCGAAGCGTGCGATTCTCGTTTTCGAGAGCTGTCACAGTGGGACGATGGAGCGGGGACTGGATGTCTTCACGATCTACGATCCCACCCTCTCCAGAGATATCGGCTTTCCAGGCGGCACCATGCTGGATGATCTGCAATCCGGAACTCGGGCGCCAGGCGGCCCTGACGTTCTCTACATGACAGCGTGTGGCCCGGATCAGAACGCGAAGTTCTCGGATTCGGAAGATGGCCTAAGTCTCTTCGCGATGTTCCTGTCTCTTGCGCTGACGGACTACGGGGACCTGGCGGATGATGATGAGGACAGCTGGGTCTCGCTTCAAGAAGCCTTCGAGCTGGCTTCTCGGTCACTCATCAAGTGGGTCGACGAGAACACGGATGACGAACAGGAACCGCAGATTGTAGATCGCATCCGCGATCCCGTGAACGTAGTAGAGGTGGAGAACTAGGAGACCGTCAAGCGTGGAAGGAGCGCGACGACTGATGATTCGGGCAAAGGCGTTCCTCGGATTGCTTCTGGTGTTTTGCGCCGGGTTGCTCTCCATGGCTGCTGTCTCCTGTGATCTCTCTTGGTCGCCCGCTCAGCCAGTGTGTGGAGAGACCGTGGTGTTTCGGATTCACTGTTTCAGTGTGCAGTTCGAGATTGTGATCTCGGATGATCATGGCGAACTGGAGGCGAGGCTCAGTCAGTCGACGAATACGCACGTCTTCGATCAGCCGGGGGAGTACTACATTCGCGCTGTCGGCACGGATATCTGGGGCGAGCGTTTCACGGTTCCGGGTCGTTACATGACTGTGAGAGGGAGCTCTTGGACACCTCCATCTCCATCGCCTACGTCACAGTCCCCCGGAACACCGAATGATCTGCCATACGAGGAGGATTTCTCAGGAGGTGTGTCCGGGTGGTCGAGTGGTGATGACGAGGATTTCACCTATGGTGTGGGAGACGGGCACTACTCCACCACGGTTCGGAAGGTGAAATGGGCCAAATGGGTTTGGGCCCCGCCGCAGGATATCGATTTCGGCGTGGTTTCGATAGTCACGGACGTGACGCTTGCAGGAGGTTCCATTGGCTGGGGAGGCATCATCTGGGGGCCGTCATCCGATGATTTCATGGTGTTCGCAGTGGATCATCAGGGTCGATACAAGCTCTCGAAGCACGCAGATGATGCGTGGCAGACAAGCCCGATTCCCGCAACATCCAGTGTGGCAATTCACCCGGCTGAATCTACAAATCATCTTCAGTTGATCCTCAAGGAGGGTATGGCAATCCTTCTTGCCAATGACAAGTTGCTCGATGCGGTCAGTACTGAGCAACTTGAGGACGGCCGTATCGGTTTGTACACAAGCGCGGGGGACGATGATGACGCGTACTGCGAAGCGTGGTTTGACAATCTCTACATCACCGATGAGCCAGAGAATCTTGCGCCCGTGGCTGGCTTCGAGCTTCAGTACTCCGAAGATGACTCGGCGTTGGTCTCCTGTGACGCGTCCGCGTCTTATGACCCAGATGGCAGCATCACGCAGTACCGATGGGCATTTGGGGATGGAGAAAGCGGTTACGGGGAGACGATCTCGCACAGGTACGCGCGGAAGGGGACGTACCCGGTAACCCTGACGGTTTGTGATGGTCCAGGGTTGGAGAGTCAGACAAGCGATATCGTTACGATATCCAATCGTCCTCCGTGGCCCAGCTTCACTCTCCTTCCGTCCGATCCTGTGGAAGGGCCCGTGCAGTTTGATGCCAGCGAATCCTACGATCCCGACGGAAGCATCGAGCGCTACAAATGGGATTTCGGCGATGGCGGCGAAGGGACCGGCAGAACGGCGACACACACGTATACCGAAGCGGGCTCGTACTTGGTCTCCCTCGAGGTTGTCGACTCTGATGGGGCGGAGATGTCGTTGTCGAAGATGGTTGTGGTTCAAGAAGGCAACGATTGTCCGGTGGCTCACTTCACGTGGATGCTGGTCGATGACTCTGGTACGCGCTTGATGGTGGAACCTCGTGTCGGCAAGCCGTTGCAGTTCGATGCTTCCACCTCTGCCGATTCCGATGGCGAAATCGTTGAGTACGCGTGGGATTGGGACGGCGATGGGACGTACGACGAAACGACGACAGAGCCTGTTACTGACCACTGGTTCGAGGATGAGGGGGTCCGCGACGTCACCTTGCGTGTGACCGATGATGATGGAGGTGCCGGGACGTACGCCGAGGCGGTGACGATCTTGGCAGCACAGCAGATCGTGGAGCCGGATGGGGTGTTGGCGCTGGTGGTTGGGGTCTCCGACTACACGGACGTGAACGATCTCACTTACGCCCGCTCGGACGCGGAGGCGTTCGCGCGGTGGTTGATCGATGCCGGAGTGAGCGTGGATTCGATCACGCTGCTGCTCGACGAGGCAGGGGAGCTGGAGGATCTTGGGCTGCACTACGACACGGCGACGCTGAGCCGGTTCCGCGCCGGGTTGGGTTGGCTTCGGAAGCAGGCGAAGCCGGATGATCTGGTGTTCGTCTACTTCGCCGGTCATGGGTACCAAGGCGAAGACGACGACGGGGACGAAGCGGATGGGGTGGACGAGTTCCTGGTGCTGCATGACACGATGCGGAGCGCAGTCGAGGAGACGGCGTTGCGGGATGACGAGTTCGGAGCGTTTCTCGATCGGGTGGGATCGGATCACGTGATGGTGGTGTTCGACAGCTGTCACTCGGGAGGCCAGAGCCGGAGTCTGTCGAGTGGTTCGAGGCCTCTGGGCGATACATTCGATCTGTTCAACGACTTCTCGCTGGAAGGGAAGCTGATCCTGGCGGCAGCGCGGGAGGACCAGGAAGCGTTGGAGCACGAAGGGTTGGGTCACGGACTGTTCACCCACTTCCTGTTGCAGGGACTGAAAGGGGACGCAGATCTCGACTCGGACTACCGGATCACGGCGGAGGAGCTGCACGCGTACGTGAGTACGGAAGTAGAGCGGTACGCGTGGGAGGTGCGTGGCCGGGAACAGACGCCGGAGATGACGGGGCGGGGCGAGGTTGGCATTGTCGTGTCGAGAACGAACCGTCCGCCGGAAGCCGCCTTCGCAATCGAACCAGAGACCCCGTACGCCTACGGGATCACCAACTTCACTGATGAATCGACTGACGACACAGAGGTTGTGTCCTGGTCCTGGGATCTCGGTGATGGGACGACATCTACAGAGCCGTGTCTGACCCACATCTACGAAAAGGCGTGCAGCTACACCGTTTCTCTCACCGTGACGGACAGCGAAGGCGAGACGTCAACGTCGGAGCAAGAGATCGTCATTGGTCCACCAGGGGAAGTCACGACTGTTGCCGGAGACACCATCGTCATCTCGCTTGGGACTGCCAACGGCATCGAAGTGGGGGATCGGTTCGAGGTTGTTCGGATTCTGGCACTGTCTAGCGGGCAAGCCATCGAAGAGCACAAGGCGACCATCGAGGTGATTGAGATTCTCGATGCCGACCGATCCGCTTGCCGAGTCATCAACTCAAAGCAGCCGATTCAAGTGGGAGACGTGGTTCGACGCGAAGATTGATGGGAAGTGTGGTCTGACAATGAAGCGTGCCTTGTGGATTTCAGTCTCTATGAGCCTCCTGGTAGCCGTGTTTGGATTCGTGGCAAACGGAACGAATGGCGTACTGCTTCGAACACTTGACGGGGATGGTGAGTGCGTTGTCTTCTCGCCGAACGGGGATATTCTGGCTGGGTCGAGTGGCCAGTCGATTCTCTTATGGGAAGTGGCAACGGGAGACCTGAAACAGCGACTGATAGGGCATGAAACGCAGGTCAGCTCGATCTCATATTCTCCCAATGGGAGTCTTCTTGCGTCCGGGGCACACTCAGACTCAGGACAGAAGTGGCCGGAGCCCGGCTCCAACACGCTTGGAGTGTGGGATGCTTCAAGCGGGAAGGCCGCTTTTAACATGTGGTTCAGTTCCTCTATCCACGATGTCACGTTTTCCCCTGTTGGAGATCTTCTTGCCACAGGATCCACCGGCGGGGAGATCAACCTGTGGAGGGCGGCAAATGGTCACCTTGAACGCACTGTTCGGGAATCTCCAGGGTTCGGTAGCCCTAATAGGTATCTCCCACTCTCGAATCACGTAGCGTTCTCCCCTGATGGGAGACTTCTCGCAGGGAGTTCCAGTTTTGGCAGCATCACGTTGTGGAACGTGGTCAGCGGCCACAAGGAGCAGATTCTCACACGGCACGATGATGATGTGACAGCGATTGCCTTCTCACCGGACGGCACGACCCTTGCCTCAGGATCAGATGACAACACGATTAAGCTGTGGAACGTGGCAAGCGGCAAGGAGAGCCTAGCTTTGGCGGGGCACACGGCAAGTGTCCGGTCTGTTGCGTTCTCACCCGACGGGAAGATGCTTGCTTCGGGATCGTACGATAACGGGGGAGTTAGGCTGTGGGACCTATCGAGCGGACGGCTTCTATACACCTTCACAGGTCCTGGAGAGGCTAGTGGTCGTTCGGTTGCCTTCTCTCCAGATGGCAGACTCTTGGCTACAGGATGGACGGACAACAAGGTGCGTGTCTGGGATGTGGATGCCACGCTCAATCCGAACGAGCCACCCAAAGCGAAGCTCTCAGCGTCAACCCACTATCCGCAGGCGAATGGGTGGGTGGGCTTCGATGGGGCAGAAAGTGTGGATCCCGACGGCAACATCGTTCTGTGGACCTGGGAGTTCGGCGATGGGGATAGAGCAACCGGAGAACGTGCATTCAAGCGCTATGAACAGCCGGGAACCTACCAGGTTACATTGGTTGTGACCGATGACCGTGGGGCGACGGATGATGCTGGTTTGTCGATCTACGTGTCGAAGGCAAATGAGTCCCCGAGCGCGGTCTTCACGTGGAGCGTAATCAATGAGTTCGGGGAACGTCTTGTGGTGGATCCACGCTTGGGAGCGAGGATCCAGTTTGACGCTTCTGGTTCATCCGATTCCGATGGTGAGATTGTATCGTGGTCATGGACATTCGGGGATGGAAGTTCCTCGGAAGAAGAGGTACCGATTCATGAGTACAAGGGCAAAGGAGCCTACGGCGTTACGTTGACGGTCACCGATGATGACGGAGGAACTGCCACAACCTCACAAACGGTGTTGGTGAGCAACATCTTTCCGGAAGCGAAGTTCACGTGGATGCCGGTCGATGACTCCGGTACGCGGCTGATGGTGGAACCTCGTGTCGGCAAGCCGTTGCGGTTCGATGCCTCGGCCTCCGCTGACTCCGATGGCGACATCGTTGAGTACGCGTGGGATTGGGATAGTGATGGGACGTACGACGAAACGACGACAGAGCCTGTTACTGACCACTGGTTCGACGACGAGGGAGTCCACGACGTCACCTTGCGTGTGACCGATGATGATGGTGGTGTCGGGACGTACACGGAGTCGGTAATGATCTTGGCGGCACCGCAGATCGTGGAGCCGGACGGGGTGTGGGCGCTGGTGGTTGGGGTCTCCGACTACACGGACGTGAACGATCTCACCTACGCCCGCTCGGACGCGGAGGCGTTCGCGCGGTGGTTGATCGATGCCGGAGTGAGCGTGGATTCGATCACGCTGTTGCTCGACGAGGCAGGGGAGCTGGAGGATCTTGGGCTGCAGTACGACACGGCGACGTTGAGCCGGTTTCGCGCCGGGCTGGGTTGGCTTCGGAAGCAGGCGAAGCCGGATGATCTGGTGTTCGTCTACTTCGCCGGTCATGGGTACCAAGGCGAAGACGACGACGGGGACGAAGCGGATGGGGTGGACGAGTTTCTGGTGCTGCATGACACGATGCGGAGCGCAGTCGAGGAGACGGCGTTGCGGGACGACGAGTTCGGAGCGTTTCTCGATCGGGTGGGATCGGATCACGTGATGGTGGTGTTCGACAGTTGTCACTCGGGAGGCCAGAGCCGGAGTCTGTCGAGTGGTTCGAGGCCTCTGGGCGATACATTCGACCTGTTCAACGACTTCTCGCTGGAAGGGAAGCTGATCCTGGCGGCAGCGCGGGAGGACCAGGAAGCGTTGGAGCACGAAGGGTTGGGTCACGGACTGTTCACCCACTTCCTGTTGCAGGGACTGGAAGGGGACGCGGATCTCGACTCGGACTACCGGATCACGGCGGAGGAGCTGCACGCGTACGTGAGTACGGAAGTAGAGCGGTACGCTTGGGAGGTGCGTGGCCGGGAACAGACGCCGGAGATGACGGGGCGGGGCGAGGTAGGGATCGTTGTTTCGAGAACGAACCGTCCGCCGGAAGCAAGCTTCGATGTTCAGCCGGAGATTCCGTATGCGCACGGAAAAACCTGCTTTGAAGATGCCTCAATCGACGACACAGAGATCGTCTCTTGGCAGTGGGCGTTCGGAGATGGCGCAACATCAACCGACCGACAACCGACGCATACGTACGACGAAACCGGTAGCTACACCATCACTTTGACAGTGACCGATGACGAAGGCGAGACGTCAACGTCGGAGCAAGAGATCGTCATTGCTCCCCCTGGCGAAGTCACGACTGTCGCCGGCGACACCATCATCATCTCGCTCGGAAGAGTGAACGGAGTGGAAGCTGGCGATCGATTCGAGGTCGTACGCGTGCTCTTGCTATCCAGCGGGCAAGCCATCGAAGAGGAAAAGGCGATCGTCGCAGTGACCGAGGTCATCGGTGCCGACCGATCCGCATGCCGAGTCATCAATTCAAAGCAGCCGATTCAAGTGGGAGACGTGGTTCGGCGTGAGGAATAGTTCGAAGTGGATCTTCGGAGCTAGATTCTCCAAGGCCAACCGTGGAGCTACAGAATGGGCGTGCCCTTCGATCATTGGTGTGCTTCTGGCGGTTTTCGCGCTGCTACTCGAGGTTTGCCTTCTTGGGTTTTGCTCGAGCGGCGACAGCGGGCAGATAGTTAGTGTCGCGTACGACAAGACGCAATGGGCATACGACATCGCTTTCAGTTCGGATGGGCGGGTCCTTGCGTATTGTAACAGAGAGGGAGTCTGGGTTCTGGATGTTCAGGAAGCTCGGGTGATGTGGGAGCTTGATCCAGACATCAGTGCCTCGGTGGAAAGGATGCGTTTGGGGGGGCACGCCGGAGTTTCTCTCTCGGTCGCGTTCTCACCATACGGGCAGTTCCTCGCTTCAGGGGGTGAAGATGGGACAACTCGAATCTGGGATTTCCATTCAGGCAATGAAATCGCTGTGTTAGAGCACGAGACTCAGGTCACGGATGTGGCATTCTCTGAAAGCGGAAATCTTATCGCGTGCGCATGCGGTGACGCCACTGCCTCTCTTTGGAGCTGTGAGACGTGGAATCGTCTTGCGTCGCTCGATTTCGGATTCATCGGACATCGAGTTGGAAGTGCGGGATGCGTTGCCTTTAGCGGGGATTCGAGGTACATTGCGGTAGGGTATAGGGGGGCGATAGATGAGAATCTTAATCCCTCCTCGTTCTACGACACAGATGTCGCTGTCTGGGATGTCAGCAGCGGAGATTTCCTCTTTTCGGTTCCTCACGAATACTCAGTGAACGCTGTAGCATTCTCACCGAGAGGGAACGTCGTTGCTTCCAGTTCTTGGGATGGTCAGCTCAAGATTTGGAGTCTCCCAACAGGAGCACTTGTTTCCGAGCTCGAAGTTCCTGGGTGGTCTGGCGATCTCGCATATAGCCATGATGGTGCCCACCTTCTTTGGGCAGGTCACGGTGGAATCCGGATCTGGGAGACCACAACGTGGAGCGTTGTTGGAGCCGTGTCGAGGAGTCTGAATGCCTATTCCCATACCCCTCTGATGATCTCTGCGGGATTGTCTCCAAACGAAACACTCTGGGTTACTGGGGATAATCATGAGACGATAGGCTTTTGGGATGTGACAACCATTCTCAACCCGAACGAGTCACCAACCGCTTCCTTCACTTCGCAAGCGTTATCTGAAACCGACAATCGCCTTGCTCTTGAGCCCCGTTCAGGGGACATGATCAGCTTTGACGCTTCAGCCTCTTCCGATTCCGATGGTGAGATCGTCGAGTACGCTTGGGATTGGGATTCAGATGGTTTCTACGAACTTGCCACTGCCGACCCAGTTGCCGAATGCTCCTTCGCTTCTGCCGGCTCCCATCGCGTTACACTCCGCGTGACAGACGATGCGGGAGCGATGGACACAGCCACCAAGACTCTCACGATCGAAGAGGCTCATCCTCCGAGTGCGGTCTTCCGCTTTGCGCCGTCGTCACCCTCGATTCTTGACACGGTCGAATTTACCGATACGTCATCGGATACCGACGGCAAGATTGCCGCGTGGCGATGGGACTTCGGAGACGGTACCACATCTGCTGAACGGCATCCGGTGCATGAGTACATCGTGAAGGGTGCGTACACAGTTCGTCTGACGGTGACCGACCACGATGGTCTGACGGCATACGTGGATCGAGACCTAGAGATCGTCAATCTTCCGCCGGAAGGGACGTACGCGTGGGGTGTGGTTGAGGAAGAGGGTATGCGGCTGATGGTGGAACCTCGTGTCGGCAAGCCGTTGCGGTTCGATGCCTCGGCCTCCGCTGACTCCGATGGCGACATCGTTGAGTACGCGTGGGATTGGGATAGTGATGGGACGTACGACGAAACGACGACAGAGCCTGTTACTGACCACTGGTTCGACGACGAGGGAGTCCACGACGTCACCTTGCGTGTGACCGATGATGATGGAGGCGCCGGGACGTACGCGGAATCGGTGACGATCGCTGCGACACCGCAGATTGTGGAACCGGATGGGGTGTTGGCGCTGGTGGTTGGGGTCTCCGACTACACGGACGTGAACGATCTCACCTACGCTCGCTCGGATGCGGAGGCGTTCGCGCGGTGGTTGATCGATGCCGGGGTGAGCGCGGATTCGATCACGCTGTTGCTCGACGAGGCAGGGGAGCTGGAGGATCTTGGGCTGCAGTACGACACGGCGACGTTGAGCCGGTTTCGCGCCGGGCTGGGTTGGCTTCGGAAGCAGGCGAAGCCGGATGATCTGGTGTTCGTCTACTTCGCCGGTCATGGGTACCAAGGCGAAGACGACGACGGGGACGAAGCGGATGGGGTGGACGAGTTTCTGGTGCTGCATGACACGATGCGGAGCGCAGTCGAGGAGACGGCGTTGCGGGACGACGAGTTCGGAGCGTTTCTCGATCGGGTGGGATCGGATCACGTGATGGTGGTGTTCGACAGCTGTCACTCGGGAGGCCAGAGCCGGAGTCTGTCGAGTGGTTCGAGGCCTCTGGGCGATACATTCGATCTGTTCAATGACTTCTCGTTGGACGGGAAGCTGATCCTTGCGGCGGCACGGGAGGATCAGGAAGCCCTCGAGCACGAGGGTCTGGGCCACGGGCTGTTCACCCACTTCCTGTTGCAGGGACTGGAAGGGGACGCGGATCTCGACTCGGACTACCGGATCACGGCGGAGGAGCTGCACGCGTACGTGAGTACGGAGGTCGAGCGGTACGCGTGGGAGGTGCGTGGCCGGGAACAGACGCCGGAGATGACGGGGCGGGGCGAGGTTGGCATTGTCGTGTCGAGGACCAACCGTCCGCCGGAAGCAAGCTTCGATGTTCAGCCGGAGATTCCGTATGCCCACGGAGAGATCCGCTTTGAAGACACCTCAACCGACGACACAGAGATCGTCTCTTGGCAGTGGGATCTGGGGGACGGGACGTCCTCGGAAGAGCAGCACCCGACGCACGTCTACGAAGAGCCGGGTAGCTACCCGGTGATGCTGACGGTGGAAGACGGAGGAGGCGCGACCTCATCGATCGAGCACGAGGTCGTCGTCGCCCCGCCCGGTGAAGTGACTCTCGTCTCCGGAGAGACGGTCATCATCTCCCTCGGAGAGAGCCACGGCATTCAGGTCGGGGATCGGTTCGAGGTCGTACGGAAGCTCGAGCTCTCCAGCGGGACCGCCTTCATCGAGCGGAAGGGAACGATCGAAGTGGTTGAGGTCGTCGACGAAGACCGCTCCGCGTGCACGATTCTCGACTCTCTCTATCCGATGGAGCGAGCAGATGAAGTCAGAGTTGCGGACGAGTGAGTGGTATGGTGCGTGAGCCGAGCTGGGTTGCAGGGTTCTGCGCGGGGCCGCATGGAGGGAGGGCGGCGTCAAGCGCCCGCTGCGCCCGTGCCGCGGCGGAGAAGCTGGAAGTCGTCCGGCGCGCCTTGTCACTCGCGTTTCTCCTCCTGGCCCTGAGCCTCTCCATCCATGCCTTCGCCAGGGACTGCGAGATTGCCTGTGATCCCGCCGAGCCCGTCTGCGGTCAGGAAGTGACGTTCCGTGCTTCGTGGGGGCAGATCAGCTCTCCGAAGAGGTTTGCCTCGGGTCTGGCAGGGACTAGCGACCCTCGCCTTGGCGATGGTTGAGGCGAGCGTCTACCCTGAGCCTGGAGGAGTTGCAGCTCGGCTGTGGCGACCAGTCGATGTCGAGCGATTAGAGAGGAGTGAGTGTGGGCAAGGCGGTCAGACTGCAGACAGATCGTTTGAAGGAAGAAGATAGACGATGAGATCCGTGACTCTCGGCTTAGTCTTGTCTATTGTCTTTATCGCCTTGGCGGCAACTTCGCTTCCTGGTAGTGCCAGATGCGCCTTCCAATGGACTCCTGAAGAACCCGTATACGGGGAGGCTGTAGTTTTGTACATTGACGTAGGTGATTGCAGCTTCGCGCCACAGGCTGTGCAAATCTCCACCGTAGACGGAGAGCTAGTTGCAGAGATTGAGCTGATCTATTCACGCCTTGCGGGCTTCGATGGAGCTTATCACTATTCCGCGACGTACGTGTTCGAAACCCCCGGGGATTACTACATCAGAGGCTTTGGGCGCAGTATTTGGGGAAGCCCAGGCACTGTGCCGGGCCGAGTGCTGACGGTAGGGTTGCCACAGGAAGCGGTCCCGGAGGTGGTCGCAGTATCCAACCGGCCTCCGGTCGCGGCTTTCCTCTTGCGGAAGGCGTCCCCCACGGTGCACACAGGCGATTCATTGCAGTTCGACGCGTCGGGTTCGAGCGATCCGGATGGACGGATCGTGCGGTACACGTGGTCGTTCGGCGACGGGAGCTCCGGGAGCGGCGCGACGGTCGCTCACACCTACACGTCGCAAGGCACCTACACGGTCCGGCTGACGGTGCGTGACGACGAGGGGGCGGAGGACCAGACGTCGAGGACGGTGACGATCTCCAACCGTCCACCGTGGGCGAACTTCTCGTTCTCACCGACCGATCCGGTGGAAGGAGCGGTCCGTTTCGACGCGTCGGCGTCGAGCGATCCGGACGGGACGATCGAGGGGTACGAGTGGGACTTCGGTGACGGAAGCACCGGATCGGGGATCGTGGCGACGCACACGTACACGGAGGCGGGGACGTACATGGTGACGCTGACCGTCACCGACAACGACGGAGACGAGATGTCCGGATCGAAGGTCGTGTCCGTACAAGAAGGAAACGAGTCGCCGATCGCGCACTTCACGTGGATGCCGGTCGATGACTCCGGTACGCGGCTGATGGTGGAAGCGCGGGTCGGCAAGCCGGTGCAGTTCGATGCCTCGGCCTCCTCTGACTCCGATGGCGACATCGTTGAGTACGCGTGGGATTGGGATAGTGATGGGACGTACGACGAAACGACGACAGAGCCTGTTACTGACCACTGGTTCGAGGATGAGGGGGTCCGCGACGTCACCTTGCGTGTGACCGATGATGATGGAGGCGCCGGGACGTACGCGGAATCGGTGACGATCGCTGCGACACCGCAGATTGTGGAACCGGATGGGGTGTTGGCGCTGGTGGTTGGGGTCTCCGACTACACGGACGTGAACGATCTCACCTACGCTCGCTCGGATGCGGAGGCGTTCGCGCGGTGGTTGATCGATGCCGGGGTGAGCGCGGATTCGATCACGCTGTTGCTCGACGAGGCAGGGGAGCTGGAGGATCTTGGGCTGCAGTACGACACGGCGACGTTGAGCCGGTTTCGCGCCGGGCTGGGTTGGCTTCGGAAGCAGGCGAAGCCGGATGATCTGGTGTTCGTCTACTTCGCCGGTCATGGGTACCAAGGCGAAGACGACGACGGGGACGAAGCGGATGGGGTGGACGAGTTTCTGGTGCTGCATGACACGATGCGGAGCGCAGTCGAGGAGACGGCGTTGCGGGACGACGAGTTCGGAGCGTTTCTCGATCGGGTGGGATCGGATCACGTGATGGTGGTGTTCGACAGCTGTCACTCGGGAGGCCAGAGCCGGAGTTTGTCGAGTGGTTCGAGGCCTCTGGGCGATACATTCGATCTGTTCAACGACTTCTCGCTGGAAGGGAAGCTGATCCTTGCGGCGGCACGGGAGGATCAGGAAGCCCTCGAGCACGAAGGGTTGGGTCACGGACTGTTCACCCACTTCCTGTTGCAGGGACTGAAAGGGGACGCGGATCTCGACTCGGACTACCGGATCACGGCGGAGGAGCTGCACGCGTACGTGAGTACGGAAGTAGAGCGGTACGCGTGGGAGGTGCGTGGCCGGGAACAGACGCCGGAGATGACGGGGCGGGGCGAGGTTGGCATTGTCGTGTCGAGAACGAACCGTCCGCCGGAAGCAAGCTTCAATGTTCAGCCGGAGATTCCGTATGCGCACGGAAAAACCTGCTTTGAAGATGCCTCAATCGACGACACAGAGATCGTCTCTTGGCAGTGGGCGTTCGGAGATGGCGCAACATCAACCGACCGACAACCGACGCATACGTACGACGAAACCGGTAGCTACACCATCACTTTGACAGTGACCGATGACGAAGGCGAGACGTCAACGTCGGAGCAAGAGATCGTCATTGCTCCCCCTGGCGAAGTCACGACTGTCGCCGGCGACACCATCATCATCTCGCTCGGAACAGCAAACGGAGTGGAAGTTGGCGATCGATTCGAGGTCGTTCGCGTGCTCTTGCTATCCAGCGGACAAACCATCGAAGAGCACAAGGCGACCATCGCAGTGATCGAGATCCTCGATGCCGACCGATCCGCGTGCCAAGTTACCAATTTAAAGCAGCCGATTCAGCCAGGTGACTCGATTCAATGTGATGATTGAGAGGGAGTGAGGGAGAAGCTTGAAGCGAGCTTTGCATACAGGTCACCGATATTCAGAACTCCAAAGGGATGCCGCGCGCAGGATTTGCTGTCTTCTGGCTGTGCTGCTTGTCGGTCTGGGAATCACATCTGTTGACGCTCACGCGGCGTGGGAGTGGAAGTCTACCATGTGGGATTGCGACGGAGATGGAGAGGCGGATTGCGTCTGTGGCTACTCAGCAGGCTTGTTGTTTGAACCCATCAATAGGAACTCAGGGTGTGTCTATGTGGGAGAGGCAACATCCAGTTTCACTCTAAGCAGCCACGACCTCCCCTTCTGTCTGAGTTGTACCTCGGGGGATCCGTCGACCATCCCTTGGCCGCGTATCACTCTTCCGGTAGATCCCATATTGGCTGGCAGTGTCATCACGCTTACCGGAACGGACCGTCATTCGTCGTCATCAGGAACATCCTCTTTGGATTTCGTCTGGCGTTTCAGCGATTCGGCAAACACTGAAATTGGTCAGACCGTTACCCATGTCTTCGCCAACAGCGGGACACATACTGTGTCGCTTACCCTCGGCAACCGCAGTGGATTGACAGGGTTTTGTGCTGAGACGGTAACTGCTTACAGGACTGAGCCACCTACGGCTTTGTGGAAGATCTCGTCTACAGCACCTGAGGCAGAGAATCTCTGGCGAGTTGGGGAGCCGATAGACTTTGACGCGTCATCTTCTTCAGCAATAGCTGGAAGGATTGTTGAATATGCCTGGGATTGGGATTCCGATGGTGTGTTCGATGAGGTCGTTGCCTATCCGATCAAACAACACATTTTCTCTTCTGCTGGCTCTCACACGGTCACCCTACGGATCAGCGATGATAGAGGCGGGATGGATGCGATGACGGAGACGATCAGCATCTTCTCCAAGGAAGTCGCAACAGGTATCCACGATTATTGCCAAGCACTTGCGTTTTCTCCAGATGGTGGAATGCTTGCCACAGGCGGATACATTGACAAGATTCTCATCAGGAGCGCAAGGACTGGGACACTCATTCGCACTCTTACAGGTCACACGAGTGGAGGGATACTGTCGGTTTCCTTCTCCTCCAAGGGAAGCTACCTGGCCTCGGGAATGGCGGATGGCACGATCAGGCTATGGAATGCTGCAACCGGTACACTCCTTCACACCATCACCGGGCATCCGAATGGTGCTGTAAATTCGCTATCCTTCTCCCCTGACGGGGCGTTGCTGGCATCGGGGTCGTCTGATGACACGATCAAGCTGTGGAATGTGTCGAGCGGCCAAATGCTGCGAACACTCTCTGGCCATACTGATCGGGTAATGTCCGTTGCCTTTTCACCTGATGGGAAGACACTGGCCTCTGGGTCAAATGACAAGACGATCAAGCTGTGGGATGTATCGAGTGGCGAGGTGTTGCGAACACTCTCTGCTTACGGCGTATGGTCCGTTGCCTTTTCGCCCGATGGGGAGACACTAGCCTCTGGGTCACATGACAAGACGATCAAGCTGTGGGATGCGTTCAGTGGCACACTCATTCGCACGCTGACCGGCCATACGGGCTATGTGCACTCTGTCGCCTTCTCGCCCGACGGGGAGGCGCTGGCATCGGGATCAGGGGATGGCACGATTAGGCTGTGGGATGCGTCGAGTGGCACACTCATTCATACGCTGATTGGTCGAACGGACGATGTGCACACTGTTGCTGTCTCACCGGATGGGGAGATGCTTGCGTCCGGAACGTTTGGAGACACGATCTTCCTCTGGGAAGTTGCTGCCATCCTCCACCCAAACGACGTACCTGTTGCCTCTTTTGCCTGGCATGCCTTGTCCTCTAATGGTGCACGCTTGGCGGTCGAGCCTCGCAAAGGAGGCCGGATCGTATTCGATGCCTCGGCATCATCGGACGCCGATGGCGAGATCGTCGAGTACGCCTGGGATTGGGGCTCGGATGGCTCCTACGAATTCGCCACCAGTGACCCGGTTGCCGAATACAGCTTCGCTTCTGCGGGGTCACACCGCGTGACGCTCCGCGTGACCGACGATGTGGGAGCGATGGACACAGTCAGCAGGACTATCACGATCCAAGAGGATCAGCCCCCGAGTGCGGCCTTCGGCTTCACTCCTTTGTCACCATCCATCATGGATACAGCTCAGTTCACCGACTCCTCAACCGATGAAGACGGGCAGATTACGACTTGGCACTGGGATTTCGGAGACGGTTCCACATCAACTGAACGGCATCCGGTGCACCAATATGCCACCAAGGGGACGTTTGCGGTCAGCTTGACGGTGACCGACGACGATGGTCTGACGGCATACGTGGATCGAGACCTAGAGATCGTCAATCTTCCGCCGGAAGGGACGTACGCGTGGGGTGTGGTTGAGGAAGAGGGTATGCGGCTGATGGTGGAACCTCGTGTCGGCAAGCCGTTGCGGTTCGATGCTTCCACCTCTGCCGATTCCGATGGCGAAATCGTTGAGTACGCGTGGGATTGGGACGGCGATGGAAGCTACGACGAAACGACGACAGAGCCTGTTACTGACCACTGGTTCGACGACGAGGGAGTCCACGACATCACCTTGCGTGTGACCGATGATGATGGAGGTGCCGGGACGTACGCCGAGGCGGTGACGATCTTGGCAGCACAGCAGATCGTGGAGCCGGATGGGGTGTGGGCGCTGGTGGTTGGGGTCTCCGACTACACGGACGTGAACGATCTCACCTACGCTCGCTCGGATGCGGAGGCGTTCGCGCGGTGGTTGATCGATGCCGGAGTGAGCGTGGATTCGATCACGCTGTTGCTCGACGAGGCAGGGGAGCTGGAGGATCTTGGGCTGCAGTACGACACGGCGACGTTGAGCCGGTTTCGCGCCGGGCTGGGTTGGCTTCGGAAGCAGGCGAAGCCGGATGATCTGGTGTTCGTCTACTTCGCCGGTCATGGGTACCAAGGCGAAGACGACGACGGGGACGAAGCGGATGGGGTGGACGAGTTTCTGGTGCTGCATGACACGATGCGGAGCGCAGTCGAGGAGACGGCGTTGCGGGACGACGAGTTCGGAGCGTTTCTCGATCGGGTGGGATCGGATCACGTGATGGTGGTGTTCGACAGTTGTCACTCGGGAGGCCAGAGCCGGAGTCTGTCGAGTGGTTCGAGGCCTCTGGGCGATACATTCGACCTGTTCAACGACTTCTCGCTGGAAGGGAAGCTGATCCTTGCGGCGGCACGGGAGGATCAGGAAGCCCTCGAGCACGAAGGGTTGGGTCACGGACTGTTCACCCACTTCCTGTTGCAGGGACTGAAAGGGGACGCGGATCTCGACTCGGACTACCGGATCACGGCGGAGGAGCTGCACGCGTACGTGAGTACGGAAGTAGAGCGGTACGCGTGGGAGGTGCGTGGCCGGGAACAGACGCCGGAGATGACGGGGCGGGGCGAGGTTGGCATTGTCGTGTCGAGAACGAACCGTCCGCCGGAAGCAAGCTTCAATGTTCAGCCGGAGATTCCGTATGCGCACGGAAAAACCTGCTTTGAAGATGCCTCAATCGACGACACAGAGATCGTCTCTTGGCAGTGGGCGTTCGGAGATGGCGCAACATCAACCGACCGACAACCGACGCATACGTACGACGAAACCGGTAGCTACACCATCACTTTGACAGTGACCGATGACGAAGGCGAGACGTCAACGTCGGAGCAAGAGATCGTCATTGCTCCCCCTGGCGAAGTCACGACTGTCGCCGGCGACACCATCATCATCTCGCTCGGAACAGCAAACGGAGTGGAAGTTGGCGATCGATTCGAGGTCGTTCGCGTGCTCTTGCTATCCAGCGGACAAACCATCGAAGAGCACAAGGCGACCATCGCAGTGATCGAGATCCTCGATGCCGACCGATCCGCATGCCGAGTCATCAACCCAAAGCAGCCGATTCAAGCAGGGGACATGATTCATCTAGTGACACACGAAAACGATGTGGGATCATGAATCGTCCGGCGTCTTTCGTCCCGTGTTTCTTGCCTCACACGCCTTTGGGAAACCAGTAGACGGGGCTTCGCTACCTCAAGGAGCAATAGCTAGGTTCGACCCTGTGTCGACTCGATTCACTGCCGCTTCTCCTGTCGGGAAGATATCTCCCGTAGGTACGAGCTGCAGTCTGGAATCGCGCAACGCGGAAACGCTTGAGCCGACTCATTCCGCGTCGGCCACGCGGAGTTCGTGAAGTCTGACGCGCCCTCCCAGCGAATCGTATCGATCAGATGCCTACATCACGTTGTGATCTCACGAACAGCAGCGGCCACGTCTTTGAATCTCGATCTACGGCCTTGCCAAGACTCCGAGGTAGTACGGCCAGACGACGATTCCGAGGATTGCCTGCCACCACAGGAGCTTGGCAAACGCGATGGTGAACAACCAGCCCCCAAACCAAAGAGCTCCAGCGAGGCTGCCTCCAAAGAGTCCGTTCCTGTTTCCACTCATAATTCCTCCTCTTGGTGTCTCGGAGAGACTACAGGGGCTAAGAACACGGTGTCCGGGTCACGTGTCTCCGAGAATCCCGACGCATGCCAGGCGATTCGGTCCCCTGTTTTGTGATGCGCATTACACACGGAGGGATGCAATTGGGGAAGCGTAGCTGGGATGGACCTTGCCTCTCTGCTTGAGCGGGCGAGAGCGGAACGGAGTTACTCTGCCTCATCCGGGACTTGATCTGTACGGATCCGGCTTCCCCTGACCTGGTACTCGATCCACGCGGTCAGCCGGATCGTATCGCCTGCCTTGAGTTTCGGATTGGGTGTCGTCACCCCGACGGTTTGGCCGAACGCTCTCGTTGCGTTGAACTCGACCGGCTCGCTCTGGAATGGCGCGTACGTGTATCGCCAGCCCCACCAGCCCGATGCGGTCCAGGATCCAGGATCGCCGTGGATCAGGGAGAAGTGCAACACCTGCTCGAACGCCAGCGGATCGGCTTGTGGATTGATCGCCTTCTCGAGGATCCAGTGGAACAGGATGTACCGGTCAGGGCCCGGATTGGACGGGACCCCGGCACGGAGTTCCATCTCCAGCTTGAGTTGCCCATTGGGCGAGAGAAGGAGACCTGCTGAGAGGATGTCGCACCAAGGCAGCGCCACATCGTTGGTATCCCCAGCAGGATCGCTGACCTGCACCGCGAAGCCTTCCGGACCGTACGGTGGCGCGATCGCGAACACATTCCCCGGGTCTTCAACCTGAAGCGCTACTGGAGGCGGCTCTGTGGATTTGGTCGTCCACTCGAACTCCACCAATTGCGTCGTTTCCGGACTCCAATTGATCCAATGAATCCCTTCGGTTTCGAGGGCTGCACCGGAGAACTCGAAGATGTGTGACGTTGGCGTTGTTTCGACGGTGGTGAACACATCGCCGTAGCCTAGGATGATTACCGGTGTTGAGAACACGACGCGCAGCGCGGTGGCGGTTTCTCCGGTGTCATTGACCAGTACCTCGCCGGCGAATGCCGAGAGCGAGCAGAGAACTGCCCCAAGGATAGCCCATCCGATCCGTCTCATCGCAACCTCCTTGTAGGCAGTATAGGGTGAGCGCACAGCCTGCAGGAAACACACGACCCGTGTCTGCGAGACCTGGAATTGCTTGATTCAGAGCAACGCGACAGCCGGCATCGTGTTCTGCGAGTCGACGAATCTGTCGCTTGTCAACTCGACGATCGCGCGGAATGACGGGTATGGCGTGCAACTGGGGAACACTGAACGCGAACGGTGCGCCGGCCGTTTCAAGATCGCGAGGGAAGGAGAGATCGAGGGCTACGGAAACACCATCCCGGGGCCCGGAGATCCCGACGGGAACAGTCTTGGAGGGATCTGTCCGCCCGGGTTCCAGTTTCTTGCCGAAGCGGGTGCCGAGACAGGACCATGATACGAGGTCCACGGCGTCGGCCGGGCGATACTTGGGAATTGACAGCCCGCCCGCCGTAGGTGTAGGGTCCATCGCATCACGTGTCTTGCCCGCGGCACGCATCGCTTCCCATTCATGACGAAACCTCACCGCCGATCCGTCACGTGATGTCCACATCCAAGGGAAGGAACGAAGGAGGGGATCACGATGCGTAGTCGACGGTTGGTCACTCTGGTTCTCCTGCTGTTGGTGGTGGTCGGTTTGGCGGCGTTTTCGGCCAAGCCGTTGTTGACGGCGCGGGGCGAGTTCTGGACGTCGAAAGATATCGCCGGAATGAGCCTAGAGATGCAGGTTGCTTTCAATGTAAAGGATCGGGGCGATCCGGAAGACGATCGAGGCAACATCTCGGTTCGCGTGTTCGACAAGGGGTCAGGGAAACTCATTGCTGTAGCGGTCTCCAGCGATGTGTGGGATGTGCAGCCATTTGGCGCCGGTATCCTCTTCATGGTTGATATCCGGATCGCTTCCGGGGCGTTTCCGATTTCGGGCGTCTTCCCGATTGTGGCCTTCGATGGTGCTGTCGATCAGATGATCGTCGGCGGTGTCTGGTTGAATGTGGAACGAGGGAACATCGTCATACGGTAGCGCCTTGAGGAGCTGAAGTAGGCGTCCGATGCGGAGGGTGGAGGAGTCCGGCTTTCCAGGCTCCTCCACGCATGAGACTCGGGCAGTCCGTCACTTCGGGGCAAACACCTGTACAATGCCTCCATGACCAGCCATGTTCACTCCTCGAAGCATCTGTTGATCGTCAATCCCGCCGCGGGCGGAGGGACTGCCGAGGTATCCATCCCGATGATCGAGAAGACCCTAGGCAACTACGGCGTTTCGTTCGAACTGGTTCGTACCGAGGCACCGCTGCATGCGATCTCTCTTGCACGAGAGGCGGTCCGTGATGGATTCGACGTGGTCGTGGCCGTGGGGGGAGACGGCACCGCCAACGAGGTGCTCAACGGGTTGGTGGAGGCGAAGCTTGCCAATGAGGGTGAAGCAGCACTTGGCGTGCTGTGCGTCGGCCGGGGCAACGATTTCGCATACGGCGCCGGCATTCCGCACGCGCTGGGCGATGGATGCCGCGCGTTGGCCGAAGGGAATCGATCGACGATCGACATCGGGCGGGTCGAGGGAGGGCTCTACCCTGACGGACGCTACTTCGGGAACGGTGTGGGCATCGGATTCGATGCGGTGGTTGGATTCGAAGCCAAGAAGTTGAAGCGGTTCCGCGGCTTCGCCGGATACCTGATTGCCGCGTTGCGCACCATCTTCTTGTACTTCCGTGCTCCCACCGTGCGGCTCGAACACGATGAGGGAAGCCGCGAGCTTCCTGCCTTGATGGTGTCGGTGATGAACGGCCGCCGGATGGGGGGTGGGTTCTTGATGGCGCCCGAAGCCCGGATGGGCGATGGGGCCTTCGACCTCTGTGTCGCCCGACAGGTAGGCCGGCTCGCGATCTTCCGGCTGATCGGGCGGTTCTTGAAGGGGACTCAGGCCGGACACCCGGCGATCTGGTTCGGGCGAACGAAGCGGATTGTCGTGGAGGCGATGGACGGCGCTCTCCCCGCGCACGCGGATGGAGAAACCCTGTGTACCGATGCCGAGTGGCTGGTTCTGGAGCTTCTTCCACGACAGCTCGACGTTGTCTGTGGAGGCCGGACATGAGCTTCGGGATGTGGGTGGCTGACTCGGCGGCGAGTGTGTTGACACGGATCCTCTGTCGCGTGGATGGCGAGGCCCTTCGATCCGTCCCGGCGGACGGCCCGTTGATCGTTGTGACCAACCACGTGAATTGGTTGGAGATCCCGGTTTTGCGGGCGAAGCTGCGGGCGCAGAAGGTGATTGCACTGGCCAAGGCCGAGGCGTGGAACAACGCTGTCGCTGGGTGGCTGCTCGACCGATGGGAAGCCATCCCGATTCATCGTGGTGAAAACGACATCCAGGCGCTGCGAAAGGCGCTTGCGGCGCTGGACGCCGGGCGGATCCTCGGTCTGGCGCCGGAGGGAACCCGCAGCGGCGATGGCTGCTTGCAGCGGGGAAACCCCGGAATGACCACGATCGCGCTGCGAAGCGGAGCTCCGATTCTGCCGGTGGCCTTCCACGGGGGTGAAGCCTTTGGCGAGAACATCAAGCGGCTTCGACGGACACCCTTCCGCTTTGCCGTCGGGCCGCTGTGCCGGATCGATACGGGAAACGAACGCGTGACCCGTGATGTTCGCCGAGCAATCACCGATGAGGTGATGTACGAGCTGGCGGCGCTTCTTCCCGAACGCTACCGGGGCGCGTATGCCGGTGTGGACGACTTACCTCGAACGTACCTGCGGACGATGGCGCAGCCCGAAGCTTCCTGAACCCGCCGATTTCGCGCTGCCGTATGGAAAGAGGATCTGGGGCGCCGCTTCTCATCGGACGGCGCCAGTAGCCGGTCGACGTGAGACCGATCGCGTAGACTTGTGATCGAGGTGTTTCGTGAATCAACCGTTGAAGCGGTACAAGAGCACGTTTGAGCACTCGTATGCGTTCGGCGTGTTCGCTACGATCGAGCTTCTGATCGCGCGTCCGGAGGACGTGTTGCGGGTGATCGTCTCCTCGCGCTCGCAGCGGAATCGCGGCGTGAAGAAACTCGAGGGACTGTGCGGGCAGGCGGGGGTTCCTTTGGAGGAGAACGACAAGACCATCGCCCGCGTGTCGCCCAAGGAGAGCCACCTTGCGATCGGGGTGTTCCGCAAATACACCACATCGCTGGAGCCCGAAGTGGATCATGTGGTTCTCTACCAGCCGAGTGACATGGGAAACCTCGGGACGATCGCAAGGACGATGGTCGGATTTGGGATGACCAACCTGGCGATGATCCGCCCGGCGGCCGATATCCTTGCTCCGCGGGCAGTTCGCGCATCGATGGGCGCGGTGTTTCGGCTGGCGGTCGAGTACTTCGACGGCTTCGACGCCTACCGCGAGCGGTTCGCGCACCACCTGTACCCGCTAACCCTCGATGCGGAGGCACAGATGGGCGGGGTACGGTTCGCACACCCGTATTCGCTGATGCTCGGAAACGAGGGCGAAGGAATCCCGGATGAGATTGCCGATCTGGGCACCCGGGTCACGATTCCGCACAGCGGGGATGTGGATTCGCTCAACCTCTCCATTGCCGCGGGGATCGCGTTGTACGAGGCGTACAGGCAACGTTCATCCTCGTCCTAACGGGGTTTGCTGCTCTTGCGTCCGGCAATACCTCCAGATGGGACATCGCTACGCAACGATTACGGGTTTCCGGCTCCGAGGACGGTAGGATCGAACAGGTTCGGATCCTGGATTTCGTCGTATAGCTCCAACGTCTCGGAGAGTGTAACCCGGCCGAGCAGCAGGCGGTTCACGATTCGTTGGGTCCGAACGTACAGATCGCTCTCGTTTCGCGTGACGTACTCCTCGTAGAACACCTCGTAGAAAGGAAGGCCGCTCACCGCGTACAGAACAGCGGAGATGGGCTGTTTCGACTCAGGGTCGACGCGCACGGTGATCACCTGGAAGGCTACAGTGAAGTCGTTTGCAGCAAGATCGACCTCGAGGACTTCCGTGCCGTCGTCCGTCTCGACGTTTCGCTGTGCTGTCACCGTGTAGTCGTCGGCGAACCGGATTCCGCTGGTCTGGGCGACGGCGGAATCCCCGAAGACCTCGGTCGTCGCTCCGACGCGGATGGGCGAATCGAGATCCGGGCCGAAGAAGTAGGTCCCCGCTGGGACGGAGATGTACAGCTGTCCCGCGAGTTCCTCCGGCATGAGGAATTCGATGCGACTGGCGGGTTCGCCGTCCACCTCGCCGAAGCGAAGGACCACCTCGGCTTCGCGAAGCGTGTCCGGCGTCTCGGACACGATCCGGGCGCGAAGGCCGGTGACATCCGCATCGAAGAAGCGGACCTCATCCAGCGTGGTCAACAGGGTGGCGTCCGAAGGTTCATCCTGTGCCAGGACCGTCGAACCGGTGAAGAGGAGCAGGAAGATCAATGCGTAGCGAGCGATGTTCATCAGATTCCCTTTCCGAGGCGCGCTAGGTGCTGCGGAGTGCCTCGACGATTCGTAGCCGTGCGTTCTTCCATGATGGGGCGATCGAACTCACCAGGGTTGCCAGGAGTGCCGTGCCCAGAGGAACCAGGGCGGTCGAAGCATCTACCTGGAGCCGGATGGCTTGTGGGATTGCCGCGCCGGGCGGCGTCCAGGCGAATCCCACGGCATTGAAGATCAGGGAGATCCCCACGCCGATGGCCACGCCGACGATCCCGCCGATCAGTCCGAGCCAGGCGCCTTCCAAGAAAAACGTACGGAAGACGCGGCCGCGGGTTGTGCCGAAGGCCCTCAAGGTACCGATCTCACGCGTCCGTTCGAGGAACGAGATGGTGAGAACCTCGAGAACGCTGAAGAAGACGAGCACGAAGACCGCCAGTCCGGCAACGCCAGAAAATGCGGCGTAGAACGAACTGAGCGACTCGTAGCTTGGGTTGAGGTCTTCCCACGTTCTCACGGCGAGCGGGATTCCAGCTTCGCTTAGCGTACCTCTCAGCTCCGCGGCGATGGCATCGGCCTGGGACAGGTCTTCGATGCCGACCAGGATCTTCTCTACGCCGTCCGTCTTCAGCAGCCGCTGCACAAAAGCAATCGGGAACAGGCCGAGTTGTTTCTCCACATCTTCCAGTGCATAGGACAGCTCCCCGACAACATCCACGGTTGCGGCATTGAAGTTTCCATTGACCGTTCCGGTGGCGATGTTGATCTTGTCGCCGGCGGACACGCCGAGCGATCGAGCGAGGCTTCTTCCGAGAATCACCTCTCGGCTCGCATCTTCGGCGAGCGGCGCGCCGTCGGTCACCAGGCACTGATAGTCCTCGACGCAGTTGCATGGCGTGACGCCGCGTCCGAGGATGAGCGTGCTGCCGCGTTCATCACCAACCAGCCCGGCGAAGTCGAGACGCCACGTTGCGCCGATGACTCCTGAAGTCTCTTTGAGGATGGCGACCACCCGGTCGAGCGTATCCGGCGGAATGAGGACATCGTATCCATCGGAAGCATTCTCGAACAGACGCGGATCCGCAATCTGAACGCCACCGGTCTCGCAGGCCAAGGATCGCTGAGTCGAGCGCAGGGCTTCACCAATGAATCCGAGAACGAACACCAGGATCGTCACCCCGACCACGATGACGGCAAGGCTGAACACCGTTCGCCGACGGTTCCGAAAGACGTTTCGCAGCGCAAGCTTCCATTCCATGGTCGGCTCCTAGGTCACTCTCAATGCATCGACTACGCGAATCCGCGAGGTTTGGATCGATGGATACAACGCGGACAAGAGCGTAGCAACCACTCCGATGAGAAACGGAAGTCCGATCACCGACGTACGAATCGCCACCTTGAGGAACACGCGGTCGACGGTTCCCGGTGGAAGCCACTCGATCCGTGCGGCGTTGAATCCCACGCTGAGCAACAGACCGAACAGGACGCCGGCGACACTGCCGAGAAGCGCCAACCACGCGGTCTCGATGAAGAACAGACGGAAGACCTCTCCTTGGGTGGTTCCTAGGGCACGCAAGGTGCCGATCTCTCTTGTTCGTTCCAGAAAGGCCAGCGTGAGCACTTGCAGAATGATGAAGAACACGAGAACGGTCACAGCAAGCGAGAGGAACCCGAACAGGAGGTTGAAGTAGGAGGAGAGCTGGCGATAGATCGGCGAGAGCTCGTCCCACGTACGCGGTTCTACGTCAAGCCCTGAATCTTGTGCCAGGAATCCGATTCGGGCGGCGGCGGCATCGGTGGCTTGAAGCTCGTCCAGTGCCACGATGACCCGATCGACGCCGGCTGTCCCGAGAAGGATCTGAGCGAACCGCAACGGGATATAAACCGACTGACGCTCGACCTGCTCGCTGGAGAAGCTGTAGATTCCGGCGACGATCAACGGCGTGGCGTTGTATGCCCCATTCACAGTCGTCAGGGTGAGGGTGACCGGATCGCCGACCTCGAGTCCGAGTTGCTCGGCCAGCGTCCGTCCGATCAGCACGGCCGCCGCATCGTTCGGTGCCAGATCGCGTCCGCGCGAGACCAGATCGGCGGTGTCGAGGATGCCGTTCGCCGGTTCGAGGCCGGTGATCCGGACGACCTGGGTCAGGTTGCCGGCGGCAAGTAGCCCGGGGAACTGGAGCTGGGCCGTGCGTCCGACGTACCGTTCCTCCCCGGCGAGGATCGCATCGATCTCTGTCACGTCCTGCGGCTCGAGGAGGTACTCGTAGCCTTCGGCAGTGTCGTTCCACAGTGTCGGCGAAGCGATCTGGAGGTTTCCGTACTCTTGCACCACGGAATCGCGGATTTGGCTCCGGGAGTTCTCCACGAAGCCGAGGACGAACAACGACACCGCAGTTCCAAGCGCAATGATCGCCATGGAAAGAATCGTTCGGCGGCGGTTGCGCCACAGGCTACGTAGCGGGATCTGCAGCCACATCATCCCTCCCTTCGGTGATCTGGCCGTCGAGAATCCGAACTTGCCGTCCGGCGTAGCGAGAGACCGCCGGATCATGTGTGACCACGATGAACGTGACGCAATGCTCTTCGTTCAGTCCGCGCATCAGTTCCATGACCCGTGCGCCGGTTTCGGAGTCCAAGTTTGCCGTCGGTTCGTCTGCGAGCACCATCTTGGGTTGGGTAATCAAGGCGCGGGCCACCGCCACGCGCTGCCGTTGCCCTCCCGAGAGCTCATCCGGCCGGCGGCCGGCCATCTCTCCCAGTCCGACCTCTTCAAGGAGCTTGCTCACCCGGGCCCGTCGAGGCCCCTTGGGCAGGCGTTGCAGCAGGAGCGGGTACTCTACGTTCTCGGCCGCGGACAACACGGGGATGAGGTTGAAGGTCTGAAAGACGAGTCCGATCTTGGCTTTCCGGAGACGCGCCAGCTGACCCTCGGTCTGGCTCTTGGTGGACTGTCCTTCGACGAGTACGTCTCCATGGGTTGGACGATCGATCACCGACAAGAGGTTGAGGAACGTTGTCTTCCCGCTTCCGGAGGGTCCATTGATGACGATGAAATCCCCCTGCATAGCGGCGAAATCGATGCCACGGAGTGCTTGAACCTCCTCCTGTCCGAGCCGATACGTCTTAGTAAGCTCCCGTGCTTCGAGGAATACCTCGCCGTGCTGATGACAGAACTGACTCGGCTTCGCCATGGCTTGCTCCCCTTCCCGGTGTGGTTTGTTCACCCTAGCGTGAAATTGGTGGCCAGACAACTGAAGGTCGCGAGTGTCCTCTGGAACGAAAGAGCGGCTCCCGTGTACGTTGACCGACACGTTCCATGGAGGCGATAGCATGGTCCGCAGATCGTTGGTGCTTCTCACTGTCGTTGTTGGCGTTGTTTCGTTCGGATCGCTTCTCCTGGTCGCGGATGGCATCATACTTCCTGACCATCCGGAGTTCGGGTGGCTGTCGATCGTGAACCACGATGTCACCGTAACCCTGCGAGACGGCGTGGCGACCACATATGTCGACCAGGTCTTTCGCAACGACACAGGGCGGGTGATGGAAGGGGAGTACGTGTTCCCTCTTCCTCCGGGGGCGGTGGTGACGGGATTCACCCTTTGGGTGGACGGACAGGCGCTCGAGGGGCGGGTCCTCGAAGCCGATGAGGCTCGACACATCTACGAGGATTACGTCCGCCGGTCGATCGATCCGGCGCTTCTCGAGTACATCGGGCGTGATACCCTGTCGGCGAGAATCTTCCCGATTCCGCCGGGTGAGGAGCGGAGGATCGAGATCACGTACACGGAGCTTCTGGTTGCCGATCAAGGCATGTACCGGTACCGGTATCCTCTGGACACGGAACGGTTCTCGGCACGAAACCTGGAGTCGGTGACGATCTCGCTCGATCTGGAGACGACTGTTCCCCTGTCTGCCGTGTACTCACCCACACACAAGATCACCATCGAGCGCGACGGGGCGTTCCGTGCGGCCGGGTTGTACGAAGCGCTCGACGTTCTTCCTTTACAGGATTTTCTGCTTTATTACGCCGTGTCCGCCGAAGAGCTTGGGATGACGCTCCTGACGTACAAATCGCCCGGCGAGGACGGCTACTTCCTGCTCATCGCCACGCCGCCGGCGGCATCGATGGCCGCCGAACCCCTCCCCAAGGACCTCGTGCTGGTGATCGACCAATCGGGGAGCATGAGTGGGGAGAAGATCGAGCAGGCAAAGGACGCGCTGTCGTACATCCTCGAGAACTTGAATCCCGACGACCGCTTCGCGGTGATCGCGTTCAGCGACTTCAATGATGCCTTGAGCCCCGAATTGGTACAGGTATCCGGCGAATCGATCCAACGCGCCATTGGATGGGTCGAGAGGATCGAGGCGTCCGGCGGGACGCACATCGATGGTGCGCTGAACCTCGGATTCTCGCTGTTCGAGGACAATGAACGTCCTCGCTTCCTGGTCTTCTTGACCGATGGCGAGCCCACGGTCGGAGAGCAGGATCCGGTGGTGATCGCTGAACACGCGCGCGTTGCGAATCGGACCGAAGCGCGGCTTTTCGCGTTTGGCGTCGGGTACAACGTCAACACGGTATTGCTCGATCAGCTGACGCAAGAGAATCGGGGTTCCACCACGTACGTGTTGCCGGGAGAGAACCTCGAGGTGAGCCTATCGAGCTTCTACCGGAAGATCGCCTCGCCGGTTCTGGCCAATACAGAGCTGGAGATCGCCGGTGTAGAGACCCTCGATGTCTTGCCGCGAGTCCTGCCTGACATCTTTCGTGGAACACAGCTGATCGTCCTCGGACGGTATCGGGGCAGCGGTCCGGCGCAGATCACGATTTCGGGCGACGTGCAGGGCGTTCCGACGGCCTACGCCTCGCTCCTGGCGTTCCCTGAAACGGCGTTGGATGAACCGTTCCTCTTGCGGCTGTGGGCGGGACGGAAGATCGCGGCGCTGCTCGATCAGATTCGCTTGTACGGAGAGAGCGATGAGCTGGTCGATGAGGTGATCCGCCTGAGTGAGCGGTATGGGATCATCACGCCGTACACCTCGTTCCTCGTCGAAGACGATGAGTTGGCTGCTGAGGAAATGGCCGATGCGGTTCGCATGTCCGCCGCTCCGGCTGCCGGCGCCAGCGCCGTGCAAGGCAGCTCAGCGCTCAAGACCTTGGCCGAAGGAGAGACGGTGCAGACCGGTGTCGAACGCGTGCGCATCGTGGAGGAGCGAACGTACTTCCTGCGGGAGGGGATCTGGGTCGACAGCCGCTTCGCGGATGAGGTGCCGATCGAGATCGTGGCCTTCAGCGCTGCCTACTTCGAATTGATCGACATCGCACCGTGGATTGCGCCGCACCTCGCGATCGGCGAACAGGTCATCGTGAAGATGGGCGAGGGCTTCGTTCACATAGGGCCTGAAGGACTCGAGGAGCTGAGCGAGGCGATCATCGATGCCTTGACAGGCTAGCTTGAAGGGAGAACGGGTTGCCGGATCGCCGTGATATGGCCGAAGTGGTCGTCAGTGGATCCAGAGGATGAAGGAAGCGTGATCGATCGGCTCATCCTCCCACGTGCGGAGATGGTCGTACGACAAGGTGACTGTGCCGGGATGTTTGGCGCGATACGTGAACAAGAACGTTCCCGGGGCGCCGACAACTGATCCCTTGTCGGGGACGTACAGCCTCTCTGTTGGTGCTGAGATGGGCTGGCCTTCGAGAGACGAAGGAGACGTCCGGATCCACTCGTAGCCCGTGGTCGCGTTGCCGCGGAGCCGCACCTGGATTGTGTCGCCTACGCGTGCCTCCTGGATCGAACCATCCTGTGCTTCGGTTAGGCGCAAAGTCTCGGGGAGGCATCCGCTCAGGGCGGCAGCGGCTGCGATCAGCAAAAGAATCAGCGCAAGGACACGGTATCGGCTCAAGACGGTCTCCTTTCTTGTCCGTGGAGCAAACAGTCTATCCTTGAAAAGAGAGGATACTCCGAAACGGGCAGCAAGCCAACCGGGAAACGCGCCGTGGCGTGGCTAGCGCAAGGCAAAGGTGGGCAGAATCTCGATGATCTCAGGCTCGGAGGCGTAGATCTCTGGCTTGTGGCCGATCTCCCATCCTGGGGTGGTTGTCTCAAGATAGTAGTAAATGTCTCCGTTCCACGCGTACGCCTGGCAGTCCTTGGTATCCAGCGGCAAGACGCGGAGGCCGACGGCCATGTGGCCTTCGACGGTGTAGGCCAACAAGATCACGCCGAATCCGAAGCGTTGCAGGAGATCTGCGGTCAGGATCGCGAAGTCCTCGCAATCTCCGGCTCCCTCCACCAGGGTTTCCACCGGATACTTGGGGTACTCTCCCTGCTCCTTTGTGTACTGGAGCGATTGAATGAATGAGACGACAAGGTTCAGCCGCTCCCAGACGTTCAGGGATGCGGAGGCGGCAAGATCTCTCAATGCGTGGCTGACGCGCTCCATCTCTTCATCGGCCCGCGGATCGGCGACATAGGATCCGTATTGGTGGAAGTCCAATGCGCGGGGAAGCGACCGGAAAACGTCATACTGCGTCGAGGAAAACGACAGGGAAACGCTCCAAGATCTGCCCAGTGATTCCCAGCGGTATGTCCGAGATAGGGTTGTCGCGCTCGCGCCCACGCCAGCCAGCAATATCGCGGCAATCCCCAATAGAACGAGGCGCCGACTCATCGTACCACCCGTGATGCTCAACGTGCTCTCTTTCCGTTGCTTGCGGTGTGTGTTCCCGAAGAGGTACGGCGAGCCGACCCTTCCCATTCATACTATGAAGCGGCGATCAAGGTCTCGTGAAGGATCTATGGATGAATGATGGGGGCGCAGAGGCGGGCGGTTCGGAGAGCTAGAGCCACGGAAGGATGGTGGATTCCGTGAGGTTGCCCGGCCGGCCGGAATACCGGATGACGCCTTGTCGATCGATGAGGAAGACGCGTGGCGTGTACGATACGCCGTAGGCAGACAAGGTCTTCTTGTAGATCGGGTGCGACTCTCGAACGAGGACGAAGTCCGTGTAGCCGCTCTGCATCAACACGTTGTATCCCTCGATGGCTCTCTGGTCCAAGATGATCAACAAGACCACCAGGCCATCGTCGGCATACGCCTCTCGAAGCATTTCAAGGTGGGGGGTCGAAGCGATGCATCCGGGGCATGTGCTCTTCCAGAACTCCACCAGCACCGGCCGGCCCAGGAAGTCCTGCAACTCAACGATTTGATCGGAGAAGTCGGGGAGAGCGAATGCGGGTGCCCGTTGGCCGACCTCGTTTCCAACTGGAACGTTGGCAGGCACGGTAACAGCGGCTGAGGCGCCGGGGGCTGGTGCCGGTTGACTCGGCGCGGTGGACGGCGCAGGGGCGTATGCCCTGAGTGCGGCGACGTCGATCGCCTGCGTGACGAGGTTTGAGGCGCCACCGTTGTCAAAGACCATCAGGGTGACATCGAATACGCCGGCCAGAGGATAGGTGTGCGCTTTCTCGACGCCCGAACCGGTGGTCCCGTCACCGAACAGCCACTGGTAGGACACAATGGTTCCGTCCGAATCGGCAGAGGGAGAAGCATCGAACAGGACGGCCGACGGGCTCTCCGGGGAGCGGTATGCGTTGAACCGTGCGACCGGCGCAGTATTTGCCAGTGCCGCTGTTCCTAGAACAGCTAGAAGCAGGGGCAAGAGGAGAACGATTCCCAATGTCTTGTTCCGCTGTTTGATTACGTTCATGTTTCCTGATGGTGCTCCACTATTGTACTCGATCGATGACGGTGATGTGTCGGTTGTGTGAAGGAGCATCTCGCCAGCTGTGGGTGAGATACACTGGGGCATGATTCGCGAGATCCGAGCCAAGACGCTTCTATCGCGTGTGTCGGGGATCGACACCTACTTCGGGCTCGATTATGGGATCAACCTGTACCGCGGCTGCCAGCACCACTGCATCTATTGCGATTCCCGGAGCCGGTGCTACGGGATCGATGATTTCGACGGAGAGGTCCTCGTCAAAGCCAATGCGATCGACCTGTTGTCGGCTGAGCTGCCGCGTAAGCGGCGCAAAGGGATTATCGGCACCGGGTCGATGAACGATCCGTACATGCCGCTGGAGAAGGAACTACGGCTTACGCAACAGACACTCGAGGTGATCGCTTCGAATGGGTTCGGCGTTCACGTGATTACCAAGAGCGATCTGGTGGTGCGTGACATCCCGCTGCTCCGGCGCATCGGCCGGCTACACACCGCCGCGGTCTCGCTATCGATCTCCACAGCAGACGATCGATTGGCCCGGAAGATCGAACCGGGAGCGCCTGTCCCTTCCGACAGATTCGACGCGCTACGGAGACTGAAGGCCGCGGGAATCGAGACCCGCATCGCACTCATGCCGGTTCTCCCTTTCCTCGAGGATACAAAGGAGAATGTCGATGAGATCATTCGTCGAGCGCACGCCTGCGGGGTTTCCGCTGTGGTTCCCTGGTTTGGCATGAGCCTGCGTGATCGTCAACGTGCGCACTACTACCGATGCCTCGATGCGCTGTTCCCGGGGATCAAGGCGAAGTACATCCACACGTACGGTGAGGCGTACATGTGTCCTGTTCCCGAAGCCGGGCGGTTCTACGAGCATCTGGTCGGCCGCTGTCAGACTCTAGGAATCGCTACCGCGGTTGCCCCTGCCCTGGCACCGACGGCGCATGAGCCGGGCCTATTCGATTCGTAAAGCCGCTGAGCCTCCTGGGGAGAAACCGGTTGAGGGTTTTGTGTCGCGAAACGAAGAGCGTCCCGTCCAGATGGACGGGACGCCTTGCTTCACATTCGGCGAGTTCGCTACAAGTTCCTGCTACGGCGTATCCTGCGGCTCGGCCGTGTCTGCTTCGTCCGCAGATTCTTCCGGCTCCGATGGGTTGAGCGTCTCGATGCGCGCTGCGATTTCGGCGTCGTCAATCAGCTCATCGAGAGCCCGTTGGTAAGCAGCCAAGGCCTGTTGGCGGTACCCTTCGGCTTCTGCCTCGAGCGCGGCAATCTGTGCTTCGCGCTCGGCGTCTTCGCCTTCGATGGCCTCAAGTTCGTCCTTCTGGGCGTTCGTGTTGGTCAGCTTGTTCTCGTAGATGGTTCCGATGATGTACGAAACGTACGGGACGTTCAGCGTTCCTTCTTCGACGATCGCTTCATATGCTTCGAGTCCCAGGTCCGGATCGAGTTGCTGCTTACGGGTCGCATCCAACAACGGTTGCTCAATCGCGATCTGCGCGGCTTCGTACGCCGTGCCATACCATTCGGTGAACTTCTCTTGGATCAGTTCGCTCTCCGCGTCCGTGCGGACCTGATCGGCGACCTCCTCAAACGTGGGTTCGTGGGCTTCTCTGCGCTCGATCAGTCGAATGATGTGGAATCCAAACTCCGTTTCCACGATGTCGCTGACTGCCCCGATCTCGAGGGCAAAAGCGGCGTCCTCGAAAGCACCGACCATCATTCCACGGCCGAACCATCCGAGGTCTCCCCCCGACGGCCCGGTCGGGCCGGTGGAGTGTTCGACTGCGAGTTCGGCGAAATCGGCGCCTCCCTCGAGTTCGACCAGGAGTGCCTCAGCCTCCTCTCGCTCATCCACCAGGATGTGTGCCGCGTGGATCTCCTCTTCTGTGTTGTAGTTGGCTTGGTTGCTCGAGAAATAGGCGAGAACATCTTCGTCCGATACCTCGATCGGTTCGACCAGGGCGCGCTGTGTCTTCTGAATGACCATCTGTGTGCGCGTGCTCTCACGTGCGTCCGCCTTGAAGTCCTCCAGCGGGTATCCGTTGGCTTCCAATATCGGCGCTAGGGTTTCTTCCGTCAGGCCCTGTTGTTCGAGGAATGTGGCATACTGCTTCTGGAACTCCGCTTCGGCTTCGTCCTCCGGCACGATGATGTTCAGACGTTCGGTTTCGGCGGCAATGAGTTCCATGTAGAACAGACGATCGAGCGCATCGACTCCGATGCTGAGATCCATGGCGAAACCCGAGGCACCCTGCAGCATTGCATTGATGTCCATTCCGAACTGCGAGTACAGCTGACCGTACTGGCCGAGGAGAGCTTCCTTCGTTTCCTGGAATGCGGTCTCGTAGATCGGGCGGCCGTTGATGGTTGCCATCAGAGCGCCCTGCGCGGCATCGGCCGGCGTGCCATCCACTGTGGGCGGTTCCTCGGTGTCGGACGGCGTGGACGATGCATCCTCTGGCGTCGTTTCGGGTGTATCGCTCTCAACCGTCGTGGCGTCATCCGCCGGGGTTGTGTCACCCTGGTCGTCCACAACGCCTGTGGTGTCGTTGTCCGCCGGTGTGGGCGTACTGTTAGAGCAACCGAAGAGCAACAGCCCCAAGGACAAGAGAATCAGCAAACAAACCGATAGACGAACTCGCATACCTACCTCCTCTTTCAATGCTCCATAGGATACGCGGTGGGAGGCGTCGATGAAAGCGCGGGCCAGCCAACAGCGCATGGTCTCTCGATGATTGCCCCGACTGGAGCTCTCTTGGCCCGCTGTCGATTTGCAGAACGGAACAAGCGGCTTCTTCTTCCGATCCGAGAGATCCCGCGGCGAAGACGGGTAGCGCGTCGATGTCGAACACCGCGTCGTAAGGCCGCCGGCTGTGGCATCGATTGAGAACCGCCGAGCAAGACGAGACAATGGAATCCACGGACCCGCGGTCTGCAGCTCGCGCAGGTTCTTGATGGGGCGGACACACCAAGATCAGAGGAGAGAGTCCATGGCGGATTCAAGGGTAGAAGCAGTCGCTCAGGTGCTAACGGGCTATTCGGTAGAGGTCAAGCCGGGACAGTTGGTGCAGATTGACGGGAACGTCGAAGCGGCGCCGCTGATGCTCGCGGTCTACCGTGCTGTCTTGGAGCGCGGTGGGTATCCGTGGTTGACGGTTGGTATCGAAGAGACGCAGGAACTCCTGTACCGATTCGGCTCGGAAGAGCAGTTGAAGTACATCAAGCCGTTCGCGATGGACACGATCAACGCGATCGACGCGTGTATCACGATTTGGACCGACGCCAACACCAAGCGGCTGAACACCGTGGATCCGGCGAAGCAAGCGATGCGCTCCAAGGCACGACACGCCCTCAACAACCGGTTTTACGAACGAACCGCCGCCAAGGAGCTACGGTGGGTAGGGACTGCGTTTCCGACGAATGCCGCAGCGCAGACGGCCGAGATGTCCCTGCGCGAGTACGAGGAGTTCGTGTATGGCGCCTGTCTGGTCGAAGAGGCGGATCCGACGGCGGCCTGGAAGGCCGTTTCTTCGCGGCAACAACGGTTGATCGATTGGCTCGATGGCCGCAAGGAACTGTACCTGCTGGGAGAGGACACCGATCTTCGCCTGCGTTTCGCAGGGCGTCCGTGGGAGAACTGCGACGGGCACGAGAACTTCCCCGATGGCGAGATTTTCACGTCTCCGATCGAGGATTCCGTGGAAGGGCACATCCGATTTTCATTCCCCGCATGCTATCGGGGACGGCAGGTCGAAGACGTCCGCCTGTGGTTCGAGAAAGGCAAGGTCGTCAAGGCGACCGCGGCAAAGAACGAAGCCTTCCTTCACGAGATGCTCGAGATCGATCCGGGCGCGCGTTTCGTTGGGGAGTTCGCCTTTGGCACGAATCACGGGATCACCGCATTCACCGGGGACACGCTGTTCGATGAGAAGATCGGCGGGACCGTGCACCTCGCCCTTGGCAAGGGGTTCCTTGAGACAGGCAGCAAGAACGACTCGGCGATTCACTGGGACATGGTCTGCGACCTGAGACAGGGTGGGCGTGTGACCGTCGATGGAGAGGTGTTCTGCGAAGACGGTGCGTTCAAGCTGTAGCCACCGCCAACAGCGCGGTATGCGGCCACCGCCGAACCGGAGAGGAAACATGAACAACCCATGGCGCGTGGATCGTTTCGAGCAGCTGCGTCACGATACGATGCGGCTCGCGCAGGCCAGAGCGCGCTCTGCTACGCGGTACGTCGTATTCCACGGGGAGCGAGTGTTCATGGAGCCCAGCGCCCGGGCGGAGCCGATGGTGTTCTCCGGCGTGCAGGTCTCCGATGCCGGGATTCCACTGGATCGAGCCGTGTTCCTCGGGTTTCGCGGCCGCGACGCTTGGTTTGCCGTCGATGCGGAGTGCGTCGATGAGACGGCGGATCTCGAAGGAGAGCCTTGCAGCCTGCGGCAAGTGCGCAAGGGGGTCTCTGGCGATGTCTGGGCCCTGCTGACCCATGCGCGCGGACTGCTTACGTGGAACAGAAGATACGCCTTCTGCCCGTTGTGCGGCGCGCCGAATCGTTTCGCTGAAGAAGGATACGTTCGGATCTGTTCCAATCCGGATTGCGCGAAACTTCACTTCCCGCGTACTGATCCAGCCATCATCGTGCGCGTGACGTTCGGCGATCGGTGCTTGCTGGCGCGTCAACCTCAGTTCGCGACCGGGATGCGTTCCGTTCTCGCCGGGTTCGTTGAGCCGGGCGAGACGCTCGAAGAAGCCGTGGCGCGCGAAGTCTATGAGGAAGTACACCTTGCGATTGACTGCGTGACGTACTTTGGATCGCAGCCGTGGCCGTTCCCCCTGAGCCTGATGGTTGCGTTCACTGCGCAAGCGCAGAGCAACGCAATACGCATCGATGAACGGGAGATTGAGGCGGCGGCCTGGTACACCCGTGAAGAGATTCATCGGGGCGTGGATGATCAAACCTTGATTCTGCCGGGAACCAACTCAATCTCGCGACGGTTGATCGACGATTGGCTCAAGCCGAAGTCCTAGCGTTCCGTTTTTGTTCGCTTTCTTGCGCGACATGTCATATCCTTGCGTACACGATCCTTGCGCATTCGAGAAAAGATGAACAGGGCGCGGGATGCCGACATCCTGTGCCCTTTTCGCAGAGAGGAGCGGATGATGTCGAATCACAGTACAGTCGATCTGGAGACTGTCCTGGTTTCTCAGAGTCGAGGGACCATTGCCGTGGCCAAGGCGATGCTGCAGTCGGCGGGAATCCCGTTCGTGGTGATCGGTGAGGGAATGTGGCCACTCAGCCGGATCAAGCTCGCTGCGGATTCCGTGGAGATCCAAGTTCCTCAGGAGAAGGCCGATCCGGCTACTGCACTCCTCAAGGGGCTTCGGCCTTCCAGTCAAACGTAGTGTAATCGGGCGGAGGGAGACTTCTCCGGGCTCTCCCTCCGCGACGAGTCGATCGGGCTAGATCAAGCGGCTGTCGTATGCCCAGTGAAGCAGTGCTTGACGCTGTCTGGGGCGACAGTCGAGGTCACCAGGGAAGCAGCCCTTCCTGATCTGCGCGACGTGCCGTGTCATCGCTTTCCAGCGCTTGATCTGCCGCTCGTCGTCGGGACATCGGCGTCCGGCGTAGTAGCGGCAATACCACTGGAACCAACCCCGCGGATCGTCCGGGTGAATCCATCCTTTCTCGCGCCAGTAGGACAAAGGCTTGGATGCATTCACGCCAAAGAAATTGAGCGAGGGATCGTGCCGCTGGGGGCAGAGTTTGGCGTGCTCAAACCACGCGGCAGGGAACTCGTCTACGCAGTCGGTCATGTACTTCCCGCCGAACACGCCCAGTGTGAGCATCTGTTGGGGCGTCAACTCGGGCCGGAACGCCGGATGGAAGTTCTTTCCCGCCGGTTCGGTGAGTTCATACACGTATCCATGTTGCATCTTGTCGTTGACCACCACGCGTGTGGGTTTCATGGTGCAAGCCTAGGTTCGGATTCGCTTCCAGGCAAGCGGGGGACATCCCCTTCCCGGCATGTAGCGTGAAGGATCTGCCGCGCGAGATTCGTCCGTTGGCGCTGGACGCGCTAGATTGAGCGTGCGGAGGCCGTTCGCCTCGAAAGGAGATCTCGTGCGCCGCATGATTCGCCCGCTTGACGCGTGGCGTTCGGAGAGACAGATCGGACAGAAGGCCGTGGGCCTCAGGGCATTGCAACGGCTCGGCTACGACATCCCGAAGACGTTCGTTTGCTCTCCAGGGGCGTACGATGCCCACTGCCGCGGACGGCGTGACGTGCTTCGCGGTCTGAAGGACGAATTGAGGCGCGCGCTCGATCCGCGCTGCCTGTACGCCGTACGCTCCTCGTCGGATCTCGAGGACGGGACAGAATGGAGTGCAGCCGGTCAGTTTCAATCGGTTGTCCACATACGCGGGATCGATCGCCTGATCGATGCAATTCGGGAGGTTTGGGCCTCTGCGGACGGCGCGCGAATCGAGGACTATCGCCGCGGGGTCCATGCCCGGTCTCGGCGGCCGCGGATGGCGGTGCTGTTGCAGGAGATGGTTGCGGCGGAGGCGTCGGGAATCTCGTTCAGCAGGAACCCGGTGACCGGCGCAGACGAGGTCGTGGTCGAAGCGGTCACCGGGACGAGCGAACGGCTGACGCAGGGGGAAGTGACGCCACATCGATGGGTTCTCGGTTCTCTCTCGTCCTCCACCGAAGTCGAGGCGCCCGGAGTCCCGCAGTCCGTGATTCGCCAGGTGGCCGGCGACACGCGTGAGATTGCCCGCAGGGTGGGATATCCCGTCGATCTCGAATGGGCCTACGACGGGGACCGGGTCGTTTGGCTCCAGTTGCGGCCGATCACGGCGCTTGCCGGCCTGCCCGTATATTCCAATCGGATCTCTCGGGAGTATCTGCCGGGGCTGATCAAACCCCTGGTCTGGTCGATCAATGTCCCGATGATCAATGGCGCATGGGTCGATCTGTTTCAGGAGCTCGTCGGACCACTCGAGATCGACCCGATGACCTTGGCCAAGCGCTTCTGCGACCGGGCGTACTTCAACATGAGTGGAATGGGCGAGCTGTTCGTCAAACTCGGACTGCCTGAGAACACGCTGGAAATCCTGCTCGGGCTCGCCCCCAATGTGGCAGGCAAGATCTTCCGCACGCGGTGGCAACTTGTGCGCCACATCCCGCGGGCTGTGGTTTTCCTGTATGACAAGGTGTTCTTCCGTCGGAGAATCGAACGCCTGTGCCCTGTCGTTCTGTCTCAGTTCGCGGAGAGCGGAGCGCGTCTTGCCCAAGTAAGCAATGATGACGAGATCATTCGGACGATTGACGAGCTCCTGCCCGCGATGCGGCGGACGGCTTATGCAAGAATCGTCAGCAGTCTGATTCACTTCGTCATGTCCCGGCGCCTCGATCGACTGGCCAAACGCCATGGACTCGATACCCTGCCAACGTTGCTCCCGGATCCCCGGCTTCTTGCACTGGACCCTGCCCCTGCCCTGGCACCGATCGGAGAGGCGCTCGAGCGCCTTCCGAACGAACTCCGGCAAAGCGCAGGAAGCGGCCCGTACGCATCGTTCGTTCGTGCGCCGGGTACCGAGTATGTACGCGATGCCGTGTCCGGATTTCTCGAGCGGTATGGTCACCTAAGCGATAGCGGGAATGATTTCTCGTTCGAGACGTGGGCGGAGAATCCGCAGCGTGTGCTTCGGCTGGCGATTGCGCACGGGGCGAGAGACCGGACCGAGCCGGCGAGATCCGGCGAATCCACCTCCGTTCCGCGGGCCGTTCGACGTTTGCGTCAGCGAACGGTGGAACGACGGATCGACCGCGAGACGGTGGGAGACCTCTTCTCTCGCGGATACCAGGTCTTGCGGCAGGCGTTCTTGTTGCTGGGGGAGCGCTGGGAGGCTTGCGGATGGATCGCACAACGGGATGACGTGTTCTTCCTGGAATGGCGCGAAATCCGTTCCGTAGTGGATGCATCCCTTTCTCCGTCGGAGGCGAAGGAGCGAATCGCCAAACGGCAGCGCGGGATGGTGCAGGCCGCGTCGATCCAGCTTCCCGACCTCATTCTCGGGGATCACGTTCCGACCGTGCACGAGCCGGTGCACGAACCCGGCGTATTGCACGGGATCCCCGTTTCGCGGGGGCTCTACGAAGGGCCGGTGCGCGTTCTTCGGACAACCGACGAATCGGAGAAGCTCCGCAAAGGGGATGTCTTGGTGATCCCGTACTCCGACGTCGCTTGGACGCCGCTGTTCGCCAGTGCCGGCGCGATCGTGTCCGAAGCCGGTGGGAGCCTGTCTCACAGCGCCATCGTGGCGCGCGAGCTGCAGATCCCGGCCGTTGTCTCGGTCAACAGGGCCTGCCATCTTCCCGATGGGGTCCGCGTGGTGGTTGATGCGTACGAAGGAACGGTTCGGCGTGCAGACCCCACCGAGGCTAGCGGCGGTTCCGCCTAAAGCGCCGGAAGAACCGGCCGAGGCTTTCTCCCGCCTGAAGGAGGTTCAGTTCGTCGCGAAGCGACGACAGCGCCCCCTCTCTTCGCAGTGTGGCGTATTGCCGGATTTCGTCTTGCATAGCGACCACGCGAACGACGAAGAGCGCCATAGCGAACAGGATGTGGTCGAGATCGCCGAACCGGTAGCCGAACCAACCGGCAAGGAGCAGCATCGGTGCGAGCCTTCCGACGTAGGACCTTAGGCCCGTGACAAGCCCAAGGAGCTGCGCCGCAGGGTAGACGACCAGCGCAGCCGGCCAATCGATGACGAACAGGCTCCCGATAATTGGCGACTGACCGCGTCCTCCGCGGAACCGGTGGAACAGCGGCCAGATGTGCCCGACCACCGTGCACCCCGCAGCGATCAGGTGGAGAGATTGGCCGGGATAGAGCCGCTGAAACAACAGGGTGATCCCTGCCGCTTTGGCCATGTCGAGGAGGCTCGTCAAACAGCCGTATCGAGCCCCGAACTGCAGACGAACCGCGGTTGCGCTGACTGCATCCGATGTGAGCTCGCGCTCGCTTCCCGGAATCTGCAGACGAATCGGCTGTAGCGGCTTATTGCGATCGACGATGCGGGCGATGATCCAGGCAAACGGGATGGAGCCGACCGCGTATCCGGCTGTGGCAGCGAGAATGCCGAGGGCCCAGTGCATGGCGGCCTCCTAGGAAGGTGCTACGGTGAGCCAACGATCGATGAAGACTGCAATCGGTCCCGTGAAAGGTTCCGGCCACGGCTCCGGCCGAAAAGGAACGCCGGTCACGGATCCCGCCAATTGGAGGCGGCCGGTCAGCTCTGCAACGAGAGACGGCGTGTTAAACTCGATCAACACGGCTCCTGCCGTCGCGATGTCGGCTTCGATCATCTCTCCTGAACCACAGAAAGACAGCGCAGATACAACCACGAATGTCATCACCAAGCTGCGCTTCGATACGCCTTTCGTCATGACCCTCAGTATACGGGAGCCAGCCCGGCGCAAAACTTCTCGGAATCGGGGTGCCTCCGCTACACTGCGACTTGGGAAGGACGGGTCCACAGGAAAGGAGGGTACATGTTCAGCGTCCTGTATCGGTGGAGTGCGTTCCTCTCGATCTTCGCTTCGCTGATCATGTCGGCGATTGTGCAAGCCCAGCCTCAAGCGACGATGCCTCTGCCGAACGTGATCGGTCCGTATCCCGTTGCGACGTTCGAAGAGTCTCTCGTCGATTCCTCGCGCAACCGCACCATGGACGTGCTGTTCTTCTATCCCGAGACCAAAGCGGATGGCGGTGTCCAGTCGGCGCCGCTGGTGGTCTTCAACCACGGCTTCCTGTTGCGGGGCGAGTACTACCGATCGTACGGCGAGCACCTTGCGTCGCACGGCTTTGTGGTTGCGCTTCCCACGTTCCCGATGAGTTTTCTCTCCGTCCATCACGTTGAGCTTGCACGCGATGTTCGATTCGTCATCGACCATTGTCTCGATGCGAACGAGGATCCTGGGTATGACCTTTTCGGGCGGATCGATCCGGAGCGGATCGGGGTCGCGGGACACTCCTTGGGGGGCAAACTGAGCCTCCTTGCCGCGGTGGATGACGATCGAATCCGCGTTGCGGCGCTGCTCGATCCTGTGGATACGGGGAACCCGTTGTTCAAGGATGAAGAGAAGTGGCCGAGCGTTGCGCCGGAGAGGATGCCCGATCTGCACATTCCGCTCCTGTTCATCGGCGCGGAGCTTGGCCGCGAAGTGGTCTTCTTCAGCGCGTGCGCGCCGGAAGACGACAACTACGAACGGTTCTTCGAGGCCGCCAACCCGCCGGCGATCGAGGTGACGCAGCTCGATGTCGGCCACAGCCAGTATGTCGATGAAGGCGCCGCGAATAACGTGACGAGCTCGTGCGCGGTCGGCGATGTCGAAGACCAATGGGTTTCCGCGACCTCGCGTGCGTGGATCACCGCGTTCTTCCTCGGCCATCTCTTTGGCGAGGAGGACGCTCTGGCCTGGTTGGACCTTCAATTGGAGGAGGAGGCGGCGGCCGAAACGATCCGCGTGCGTAGGAAGTAACTTCCTCGTTCTCCCGGGCAGGACGTGCGGGGTGCATGCCTACCGGAGCAGTACTTCATCGGGTACTATCAAATGTTGGTAAAGCTCCTTTTGTGAACCACTCCCCGTAGTTCGATCGCAGCCCGAGGTGAAATCATGACCGACTACAGTGCGCAATTAGGAACCGAGCGGATTCCGAATCTCCTGATCAAGATGTCTGCACCGGCCATGGTCGGACTTCTGGTCCAGGCGATGTACAACCTGACCGACACCATCTTTGTTGGGCGTGGTGTGGGATCCCTGGCGATTGCCGGGATCACGATCTCGTTTCCCGTGCAGATTCTGGTCATGGCGATTGCTCAGACATTCGGCATTGGATGCTCCTCGATCGTCTCGCGAAGCCTTGGAGCAGGGGATTACGCACACGCCAACCGGACACTCGGGAACCTGTTTACGCTCGTTGCGCTGCTGAGCGCGGCGATTGCCGTGCTCGGAAGCCTGTATATCGCGCCGCTTCTGCGGTTGTTCGGCGCAAGCGATGTGGTCCTTCCGTTCGCGCGGGACTACCTTCGCATTATCCTGATCGGTTCTCCGTTCTTCATGTTCGCCATGTCGACAAGCGCGGTGATTCGTGCTGAGGGCAATGCTCGGGTTGCGATGTGGACCATGATTATCTCGGGCGTCTTGAACATCGTGCTCGATCCCCTGTTCATCTACGGATTCCGCATGGGCATCCGGGGGGCGGCATTGGCTACGGTGCTGGCACAGGCAACCACGGTCATCTATGTCATCTACTACTTCGCGGGCGGGCGCTCGGGACTGCGTACCAAGTTCTCCGATCTGTTGTTGAATCTGAAGATCGTTCGCGAGTCCTTCGCGATCGGGGCGGGCTCTTTCGCGCGGATGGTCGCCGGCAGCCTCACGGTGATCATCTTGAACAACACCTTGGGAACCTACGGCGGCGACACGGCGATTGCGGCGTTCGGCGTCGTCAACCGGATGCTCAATTTCGTCTTCCTTCCGCTGTTCGGCGTGGTCCAAGGGATGTTGCCGATCGTCGGTTTCAACTACGGCGCGGGGAGGATCGATCGGGTGCGGGATGTGTTGCGCGCTTCGATCTGGGTGACGACTGCGATGTCATTGGCATCCGCCGCACTGCTTGCTGCGATTCCGCGGCAGCTCCTGCAGATCTTCACCAATGATCCCGCGTTGATTGACATGGGCGTTACGGCCACCAGGGTCGTCGTGGTGGCCTTCCCAACCGTTGGGTTCCAGGTGATCGCTGGGGGCATGTACCAGGCGCTTGGGCGCGCCATGCCGGCATTCGTGCTCGCGATTCTCCGGCAAGTGCTGTTGTTGACGCCGCTGGTTCTACTCCTTCCTGGTCTCATGGGCCTATCGGGCGTGTGGATATCATTCCCGATCTCCGACGGCGGCGCGGCGGTGGTGACCGCGATCATGCTGTTCGTGTCGCTGCGATGGCTCAAGTCTCGCGATCAGGGCGAACTGCAACCAGCAGAGACGACCTAGAAGACGGCGGCGACTTCCTCGGCGAGTGCTTCGAAGAGAACGTAGATTCCGTCTCTGGCAGAGCGCCAATGGGAAGGAGCAGTGGCTTGCAGTGAGCGATCGCACAAATGTCGCGCTCACACCAAGGAGCGCTTCGAACGAGCACGCACAGGGACGGTTCGTCCACTGCACGTTCTGGCTCGGCAGCACGCCTTGAGGATCCTTAAAGGCCGGCATCGAAAACTTGTGGAACGAGCTGTGGATCGTGGCATTCCGCTGAGTCTAACCACGCGGTGGATCTTGCGAACGCCTTTCGGTAGCCTACGAGGACGGTCGGGTGAGCGCCTTATCGTCGACGGAGGTCTTGATGCGAAGGTTCCTTTCCGTAGCGGTTTTGTGTTGCGTTGTAGGAGTCATGGTTTCTGCCGTGGTGTGGGCGGCACAGCCGGCGGGTGTGATCGATGACCGAGGGCAAACGATCGTCATTCCCAAAACGCCGCAACGGATCGTTGCGGTGGGTGCCTTGTATGCCCAAGTCCTGGTGGACCTGGGCGCGGTCGATCGGGTTGTTGCTGTGGCCGACTCGCCGGAGAACCCACCGGAGGTGAACGGACTGTCGTCGGTGGGGCCGGCATACGCACCGAGCGTGGAGACTATCCTCTCGGCAAATCCTGATCTCGTGCTCGGAGCCACCGATTGGGGCGGTGAACGCCCTGCGCTCGAGGCTGCGGGGCTCACGGTGTTGACCACGCCGCTTCTAACCTCGATCGGTGATGTGCTTGCCAGCGTGAGGACGATTGGCACGGCCATCGGTCTTGCCGATCAGGCGAACGCTTTGGCCGGCCGAATCGCCGAGGCGGTGATCTCGAGCGAGTACCGTGTGCTGGGCCTCGCTCCGGTTCGCTGTGCGGTTCTCTATCCTCCGGCCTTGGGGACACCTCCTTATGCCGCCGGAACTGGAACGATCGAGAGCGAGCTGCTGTTCCGCGCGGGCGGAGTCAATGTCTTTGCCGATGTCGAAGGCTTCCCACAGGTGAACCTCGAAGACCTGGTGGCCCGCGATCCCGAGGTGATCTTCTCCTCGCTGTCGCAGATCGCGTACATCACCGAGGATCCCCTGCTGCAAGACGTCTCCGCCGTGCGCTCGGGCCGCGTCTTTGGGATCGACGCCAGCCGTGCCGCATCCACCGCCGTTGCGGAGGTCCTAGGCGAAATGATCGAGCGGCTTCATCCGGAGTGATTCGATGATTCGACGTTCCCGGTCGCTGATACGCGTGTTGCTCATTCTCCTTGCGCTGTCGGTTTTGGTCCTTGTAGCGGGTGTGGCGATCGGGCCGGTGACGATCCCGCTGGGCGAGACCGTGTCGGCGCTGTTCGGCCGGAGTGACGCAACGGCCGTATCGGCGCGGATTATCCAGCAGATCCGGCTTCCCCGTGTGATCTTGGGCTTCCTTGTCGGTGGTGCGCTCGCGGTCTCCGGTGCGGTGATGCAGGGGTTATTCCGTAATCCGCTCGGGAGTCCGTACATCCTTGGTGTGGCCAGTGGCGCCTCCGCCGGGGCTGCAGTGGCCATCCTGGCCGGCTGGCCGGCGATGCCATGGCTCTCGGTCAGCGCGTTCGCCGGAGGATTGGCGGCCACTGCGATCGTCTATGGGATCTCCCGTGGGGAGGATCGGCGGACATCGATCTTTACGTTGATTCTCGGGGGTGTGGCCGTTGGCGCGCTCTTCTCCGCCGTGACCAGCCTGGTGATCTTCTTGAGTTCGCGCGGCGAGCGGCTGGCCGATGTGGTCTTCTGGATCATGGGCAGCCTTGGTCGGGCCGGATGGAGCGGACTGGCGGTTCTGGCACCGGTCTTTGTGTTGGGTACGCTGGTGGTCTTCGCGTTCTCCCGTGACCTCGATGCACTGTCGCTCGGCGAGCAGGGAGCATACCACCTCGGCGTCGACCCGCAACGCACAGCCCGGCTCCTGCTGGTCTGCTCGACCCTGCTGGCGTCAGCGGCCGTGGCGATGGCCGGGACGATCGGATTCGTCGGCCTGATCGTGCCCCACGTGCTGCGGCTGATCCTCGGGCCGAATCACCGGATTCTCATCCCCGCTTCCGCGCTCGGCGGCGGTCTGTTCCTGGTTCTGGCGGATATCGCAGCGCGCACCGTGATGCGGCCGGTCGAACTCCCGATCGGGATCATCACCGCATTTCTCGGGGCGCCATTCTTCCTCTACTTGCTGCGATCGCGCGGCCGGAGGCTGTCATGAGGCTCTCGATTCAAGGGGTTTTCTTTGCCTATCCGGGATCGGAGCCGGTGTTGTGCGGTACCGATCTGGCGGTTGACGCGAGCGAACTGGTTGCGCTGGTTGGGGCCAACGGCTCCGGCAAGAGTACGCTGCTGTCGCTTGCGTCAGGGTATCGGACACCGTCCGGCGGCAGGGTCTGCTACGACGAGGTGCCGGTTCACACGCTGTCGCCGCGGGCGATCGCACAACGCGTGGCTAGCCTTGAGCAGGAGCGACACACGGCGCTCGACTTCACGGTTCACGAGGTTATCGCCATGGGGCGCATTCCGCATCGGGGGCGCTTCGGGCGTGCGAGCGCAGAGGATCGTGAAAAGGTCGGCGAAGCCATGGCCCGGACCGACACCGACGGATTGGCAAGCCGCTCGATTCACGCCCTCTCCGGAGGCGAACGGCAGCGGGTGTACCTTGCGACCGCGTTGGCGCAGGATCCGCAGGTGTTGCTGCTTGACGAGCCGACGACGCACTTCGACATCCGCTACCAGATGGAGCTGATGGAGATCATCGCCGAGCGGGCCCGGTCGGGATTGGCGGTGTTGATGGCCGTACACGATCTGAACATTGCTGCCGCCTACGCCGGGCGGATTGCCGTTCTCTCGCACGGCCGGATCACCGCCGATGGATTGCCGGGCGATGTGCTCACTGAACCCAAGATCGCCGAAGCCTTCGGCGCCCGCGTGTCCGTGAAGCGCGATCCCGAGACCGGCAACATCACCGTGATCCCGCGGCCGGTGTCCCTCGCCGATTGAGCGCGAGGCTGTCCAGCATGCCCGTCCCTGCGTTCCGCGATCATGGATAGTCTTCGGCCGATTCCTCACGGGTGTAATGCACATCACTCACAACAGAGAGACGGGTAGCCGGCGGAAGCACGGCGTTGCGTGGCCGAGCCGGCATGGGCCGACTATACTCCCCATCATGTCTGGAACCGTAGACCGTGGGAAGATGATCACGCAGATCGGGTCGTTGCCGTTCACGGATGTGAATGTGGCGATCGATTACAGCCTGCGGCACGACATTCCGTTTCTTCCTGAGCTGACGGCCTTGGGCGATGCGATGCTCGAATACGTCAAGAATCCCGGCAGGCTCTCCTGCTTGGATGCCTTCAAGAAGCAGCGGTTCGAGACGGTCAAGGTCCAGTGCGTCGGTCCGGCAACGCTCATTCAGAGTCAGTACGAAGAAGACGATGCGGTGATGCGGGTGTACCAGCACGTCGAGGCGGTGCTCGACGGCCTTCACGCAGAGGCGATCATCCTGTTTCTCGACGAGCCGGCACTGGGGTATGTCGGATTCGACTTTATCCGGCTGTGGGAGCCGATTTTCGAGAGTTTTCCGGTGATCCGCGGCGTTCACACCTGCGGAAACATGCAGTGGGATCAGATGTTTGCCGCGCCGATCGACATCATCAGCTTCGATGCCTCGAAGTACGACATCGCGAAGTACTACACCGACCGCAACAACAAGCGGATTGCCTGGGGGATCACCGATGTGACGCAGGTGACCGATTACCGGCCCGGCGATCTGATCACCGGACCGTGCGGCCTGTCGCACCTCACTCACACCGAGGCCGACGCCCACGAGCGGTTGACGATGTTGAAAGACGCCGCCCAGGCCCTCCGAACCCGCGTCTGATAACAAGGCAGCTCGCGCAAGGATCCTCGAACACCTCGAATCCGCACTCGGAAGAGACCGTCTCTCGCCAAGCCGCAGAGAGCGCAGAGAAGGGCGAACCCATGGGAAGCGCTGTCGCTGACGCGGGAATGGCCCGAAGCAGTGGTACGCCGGCTCGGTAGGAGAACGGCCTTGATTGTCGTTGAGCTCGGTTTTCTTGGCGTCCTCTGCGTCTCTGCGAGAGAAGGGATTTGCACTCCGAAGAACGTAGAGACGAGCAGGTACAAATCTGAACGGGCGTATCGGCCAAACACAAGCACCCAGCAAGAAGAGCCGTCTCTCGCCAAGCCGCAAAGAGCGCAGCGAAGTGCGAATCCATGGAAGGGATCATTGCCAACCGCACAGAGCTGACGGACTGCCCTGAAGCGGTGGCACGCTGCCTCAGCCGCAGGAAGACAATCTTGATTCTCGCTCAGCCTAGTTTTCTTGGCGTCCTCTGCGTCTCTGCGAGAGAAGGGATTTGCACTCCGAAGAACGTAGAGAAGCGCAGGTAGAATCTGAAGGGGCGTATCCAGCAAACACAAGCACCCAGCAAGAAGAGCCTTCTCTCGCCAAGCCGCCAAGAACGCAGAGAGGAGCAGATCAATAGAAAGAGTCATTGCCAACCGCACAGAGCTGACAAAATGCCCCGAAGCAGTGGTACGTCGGCTCGGTAGGAGAACGGCCTTGATTGTCGTTGAGCTCGGTTTTCTTGGCGTCCTTTGCGTCTCTGCGAGAG
>Ga0272441_10000212_pt1 | contig 133984 bp, 113 predicted proteins | sample SSMProp6N_FD_193582 | JGI IMG/M metagenome (GOLD analysis project Ga0272441, IMG submission 193582) | Marine sediment archaeal communities from Little Sippewissett salt marsh, Falmouth, MA, United States - SSM-Prop-6N | ecosystem: Environmental > Aquatic > Marine > Wetlands > Sediment ...
GTTCGATAGAGGCTTCTCTATCGGGGGCTTCTGTTAAGAGATTCGGCCTGGGGAACCGCCTGCAGAGCGCCATCAACTATATGCTTTCCAAGAACCGCTCGCTTTCGGAGACCGACAGGGAGATCTATCTCAGGATAGCCAAGGCTTTCATAAAGATACAGGCCTCGACAAGCGCTCTGAAGCTTTCCATGCCTGTTATAGCCGGGGTAGCGTGGATCTTTTCTCTTCTCGGCATACCGGCGCAAGGCCTCGCAGCCGCCGCGACGGCGCTGACGGTCTTCTGCCTGTCCGGCATCACAGGCTCTCTTATCAGGGAGATCACTACCCTGGGCTTCAAGCTGCGGTACAGGAAGACCCCGATGGGGGCCATTTTCGCCGTGGCCTGGATACCGCAGTTCATAGGTTTCACCATATCCATACCCGTGCAGATAGGCGTTACCTCCGTCATCAACGAGATGCGCGAGGAAAGGAAGAAGAAAGGCGCCGGCCATAAGAGCGTCGCGGCTGTTGCTCTATCTTTGCCCGCTGTCGCCTGGGAATTCCTGAAGACCTACGGCGTCTTCTTCAGACAGCTGTTCAGGCTGAGGAAGCTCAAGAATACTGTAGATAAAGTGAAAGACGCGCTTAAGAAATCCACGCTAAATCCGGAAGATATAAGGTTCGTGCTGGAGCAGTCGTATGACGTAGCCGAGATGACCCGTGAATACGAGGACGAGAAATTCGGGCCGATCGCGGGATTTCAGGTCAGCTGGGCGGGGAGAGGGCATGAAGAGATCGCTAAGATCGCGGGTGACGGGCCGGTGCTGCTGTTCGACGCGAATGACAGCTACCTGAGGCTCTGGAAGAGGCTGAAAAGTCTTGGCGAAAGCGAGCGCGTGGACCTTTTTAACCTTTACGTGTTCGACGTCTATAAGTTTTACAGGTCGAGGAACATGGGTGGGGAGGAAGGCCCGTTCATAGTCAGGCTTGAGGAGTACATCTCTGATAACATCGATTATCTCGAGGGTATATCCGTGGATGAGGGTGTAAAAGAAAAAGGGGCCGCAGAGGGGGATAAGCAAGGACCCCGGGAGAAAAAGGGATACTCCACTGTGATGGACCCCACGCCCGCTTCGACGATCGGTCTTCTTGACATGACGCTCCTGGTGACGGGATCACATCACAAGGGCGAGCCGATAAAAGAAGCCGTAACGCATATGGCCGAGAACGCCGTCAAATACGGCTCGGGCGGCGTCTGCGTCTATCCGGAACAGCTGGCCTGGATAAAAGATATCATAAGCGGAACAGGAATAGAGATGGCGGCGGTGATCGCCTTTCCGGGCGGGCTCGGCGCCGAGAACGGCACACCCGTGGAGAAAGCCCTGGAAGAGGCGAGGACCGCCATACGCAACGGGGCAACTGAACTTGACGTGGTGCTTAACTACAAGGCGGTGATCGAGGGCAGGTACGATGACGCGAGGGATCAGCTTAAGGAATTCGTGGACGGCGTAAGGAATGAGCACGGTGATGCGGCGGTAAGGATAAAGACCATTCTCGAGACCGCGGCGCTGGAAAAGCCCGAGCTTGTAAGGAAGGCGACGCAGATAGCCCTTCCTTATTCGGACATCATAAAGACATCAACAGGCAAGCATGAAAAAGGCGGGGCCAGCCTGGAGGCGAGCCGCGTCATATTGACCGAGATAAAGAAATATCACGAGAACACCGGGACGCTCCGCGGGCATAAGCCATCGGGAGGTATAAAGGTCTGGGACAGCGAGGAAAAGCCTGATTCCTCCGCCAAAAGGTATCTCGAACTCGCGCGCGAAGTGATCGGAGAGGATTACGTCCGCAGCAGACACCGCATGCGTTTCGGGGCCAGCTCCATCCTTGATGATCTTCTCAAAAGGAGCCCGGCGGCGTATCTCTGCGGCGCGATCGAGTCGCTCATGGACAAGGACGCCGGCTCCAGCTGGAGGGACTGGATCGAACCGCGGCTTAAAGACATGGGAATAGTGCCGCTCAACCCTCTCAAGGCTCCGAAAAGCCCGGAAGATATGGACGCACTCAGGGAAAAGCACCGCCTGAAGGTCGAAGGCCGGTGGGACAGGCATAAACAGATAATGGACACCGTTATGGTCGATGATATCGAGATGGTGGCCGAGTCCGGCCGGTCCGGCGGTTTCAACCTGGTCTATCTCGATTCGCACGTTAACGCTTTCGGCACTTTCTGCGAGATGATCGAGTCCTACAAAAGGGGCATCCCGACGTATGTTGTTGCTCCCAACAACCCCGAGTCGGACCTGCACAACATGACCCTTCTTCTGGCTACCAGGGTGTTCAGGAGCTTCGAGGAATTCTTCGCCTTCATAGACTCCGGTTACGAAAAAGGCGAAGCGGCGGAAGACAGGATATTCGAACCTCTCGCGAAAAAGACGCTTTGGAGAAGCGATGTCCGAGCCGTAACGCCCGAGGAAGACCCGAGAGGGATAAAAGGGCGAGTATTTTACGTGACATCCCAGATAGAGGCGATGCCCGACGCGGGCGTAGCCGTGCGGAACAGGCTCGGCGAAAAGCTGCGCGCGAAAGGCGCCGTCGTTGAGGACCCGGGAATAAGGTACGACAGGGAAGGCCCGATGGAGAGCAAGTACCTCAAGCACCTTAAAAGGACGGGGCAGTGGGACGAATTTTACGAGGCTGGGTACAAGGTCATCCGCGAGAACATGCTTTCAATAGAAAAAGCGGATTCGGACAAGCCCTCTGAAAAAGGCGCGATGGTCGTCTATATAGACGAACAGAGGAGGTCCGCCGGCTCCGCGATGGATATGTGGAACGCTTACGTGAAAGGCATCCCGATCTATCTTATCCTCGCCGGCAACAGATCAAAAGCTGATTACAACAGCTGGATGCTGAACATGGCGACCGCTGTTTTCGAGGCCGAGGACGAATTGCTGCTTTACCTTGAGAGCTCGACGGTAAAAAGAGCCTTCCTGAGAAAAGCCGCGCGCGTAAAGTCCGCGGCCGCGAAATTAAAGGACAGGCTGAAAGCCCTGAAGAGAGGCGCCGCGAAGGAAAGGCCGGAGACCGGTCATGGAAGATATGAAGGGGAAGAGTTCAGGTTCCACAGGGATCTGCTGGCGGGCAGGATCGAGCTGGCTCATGGAAAGAAGGACGGTTCCATCGAAGAATATTTTGAAAAGGCCGCCAGGAACGGCGTCAAGGACATCACGGTGTTCCCCGCCGAATACGCGCGCATCCAGCAGATCATAGAAGAGTACCGGAAAACTAAGGATAAAAAAGCCCGTTTCAGGGTGAGGGTAATACTGGACGCCCCCGAGGACATAGTTCCGGCGAGGCAGCAGCTCGGAGCGGAACATTTAGAGGTCGGGCTTGATATCACGTCTTTCAGGCGCGGCAGGTCCGAAGAGGTGAGAACACTGATAGATGACATGACCTTTTTCGCCGGCGAAAAGGAGAACCTTGTGATCTCCGTGTCACTTGCTGACCTCAGCGGGAGCGAGCTGCACGCCTTCGCCAGGATGGTCAGAGAGATAGGCGGGTTGTCGTTAAAACTGGTTGATTGCAGCCTTGAGGAGTTCACGCTTTTCAGGTCTATAGTCGGCAGGAGCTGCAGGTTGTCAGTGGCGGGCGTGCGGGATTTCGACCAGGCGAAAAGCTATCTCAGGGCGGGCGCCGACAAAATAGAGACCTCGGCGCCCGGCGAGATCGTAGAGGGTTATAACGCCTGGTCGCGCGGAGACCTTTACAGGAGGACGATATCATCGCCGTCAGTCGTGTTCGCCAAGGAACTGTCCATAATAGGGGACGTTAAGATGAAGGAGTTCGCCGTCGAGGCGATGAAGCTGGCGCCGTCGTATATATGGGAGATACCAAGCTCCTCTTCCGGTAAATACCACAGGACCGATGAGATAACGCTCGGAGGCCTTGTTATACATATTAAGCGGGTGTTCGAGGCCGCGCGCAAGATATCGGAATCACTCGGCCTGTCGGACAGGGACAGGGACATGCTGCTGGTAGCCGCTCTGCTGCACGACACGGCTAAATACGGGTACACAGATGAGATCTTCAACGACCTTACCCGGAGGTGGGGCTATTATTACAGGCATCCCGAGCTTGTGCGGATCATGACCGAGGGCCTCGCGGAAAAATATGATTTTTACGACGATGTGCTGGCTCTGGTGGAGGGGCATTCGGGCAGGTGGTCCAACGAGGGGTTCAAGCCAGAAACCGAGATGCAGTGGCTTATGCACCTGGCGGATTATTTCGCCGCGCAGCGGTATTCGCTGGACGTCGACGCGTTCATAACGTATTACCAGAGGCTGGTGGAAGCAGGGGCGTCCCCCGAGCAGGCGATAACGTTCCTTCAGGTCAAGCAGGAAAAGGCTTTCGAGCTGCTGAAGGAACTTGAGGAGCCCTCCGGGGGCGAGGATCTCGAGAAGATCCGCGCGTCGAAGGATAAGATAATGGCCGAAGGCCTGCGTGATATGGTGCTGGACGCCGGTTCAGAGGAAGCCAGGGAGATAATCCTCGAGCTGGCTCACGAATTCATCGATAAGTACAGGGTGAAGGTCTACCTGGCCGGATATATCGAGGCGGACATAGGGGGGGCCAGCGGCTGGCGCGACAGGATGAAACCTTTACTTGAGGACATGTATGTCGAGGTCAGGGACCCGATGGCGAAGGATTTCAATTCCGAGGACCTGGTGATGGACCTGAGGAAGAACTGGATGCGCGAAGCCGAGCTCTGGGATGATTTCAGGCAGCAGCTCGGTGTGATCATAGACGAGGACCTCAGCTGGGTGGTCGGCGGCGGCCGCACGAAAAGAGGCGTGCAGCTGGTTATATCGAACCTGGTCCCGGCCAAAGAGCACATATATCTCGATCCCGGGGTTCAGACCTTCGGGACGCTCGATGAGATGAAGGAGGCCAGAAAACAGGGCGCCAGGATCGTTATTTTCACGCCAAACAGGGAGGAGGACCTTTATAATTTCGAAGTGGGTTTCGGCCAGGAGGTCTTCAACACACAGGAGGACGTGCTTTCCTATATATCAAAGAACAGGGATTCACTCAGGGAATACGGCAGGGACGACATACACAAGGGGACCCCGCTGGAAAAGGCATACTGGCAGAGGGGCATGCGCCCTGTAGCCGAGGGTGCCGAGGTCCGCGGCGTAAAGGGGCGCAGGTTCTACATAAGCGTGCCCACCGAGCCCAGCCCGGACCAGGGATATGTGCTGCGCGCGCGGGTAAAACGCGAAATAGAGAAGCGGGGAGGTATTGCCATAGATCCACTCTCCGATGTCACTGAGAACGAGCGCCTCACAAAACTCAGGGAAGAAGGCCGCTGGAAGGAGTTTGACGCGCTTTTCAGGCGCGCCTACAGGAGTAACCTCAGGAAGATAGCCGGGTCTGACGCGGTCGTCGTTATGGTAGACCCTAAAAAAAGATATATCGGCACGACGTCCGATACCTGGCCGGCCTTTGTCCTCGGGAAACCTATATACGTGGTCACGCCTCATCCCTGGCGCAAGCTCAGCGACTGGCTTACGGGGCTTTACACGAAGAAGTTCGACAGCCTTGAAGATCTTTTCCATTACCTGAAGACAGGTAAAGCTGAAAAGGCGGTCTCTCTCGTCGATCACAGGAAGCGCATGGAAACGGTCTCCAGGCTTCGCCAGCACGCCGCCGGGGCGGAAGCCTCCACCAGGGACGAGCTGAACTTGTTGATACTACGCGGGCTTACTAATATACTCAGGCTGCAGAGGCACGGCCGGCAGGATACGGAAGACGAGATCCTGGTGCAGATAAACGCGGCGGACCTGGTCGCGGAAGACCTCGACCCCGGCCTTTACAGCGAGGAAATAGAGAAGTTCAGGAAAGAGATGAAGTGGTGGAACAGGAAGATCCAGGCTAAAAGCCGCAAAAGCGGCTTTTTAAGCCTTAGTTACCTTAAGCCCGAAAGCGTAATATGGGAGCTTATTCGAAAGGGATTACGCAAAGGCCTGGAAGTGGCGAAAAGGCCGTTTTACTTGTGGGCCGTCCCCGAGGAGAAGTTGACGAAAGCCGCGGCCCGCTGGGCCAAGTCATTGAGCCGTTCAAGGCAGAGGTTCTACAAGAAAGCCTGGCTGATGCGGGCCATAGGCCCCGATAAAATAACGTCGACCCTGCTTAAGTACAGCCTTGAGACGCTTAAAAAAAGGAAAATGCTGCTGGATAAATATGAGATCGAACTGAACTCCACTACGGTAAGGCTCAAGACCGAGGAGGATATAGAGCGGTGGCTGGGGCGCGGTGAAAAGCAGCCGGGGGATGAGGAGGTTGAGTGGGAGGAGGTCGAGGTCTCAGAGATAGGGACCGATCTCTTCAGGGAAATAACAGGGAAAGATATCAAGCTGGTAGTAACCACCATGAAAGGCGTTCTGGCCGTCTCGGGCATGAACGTATCCGAGAGGATGTGCAGAAAGCTTGACGGGGTCTCGAAGAACGGCATTGAGCTGTGTGTCTTGACGGTCAAGGACTACAGGGAAGTGGGCGGTTACCTCCTGTCCCACCTTCCAAGGACGGTCGCCAGGAGGATGCGCATATTCGCCAATAACGGCGCCGACAGGCAGATGACCGCTAAGGAGAGGAAAAAGGTCGCTGAGATCGTCAAGGAGACAAAGAAAAAGTTCAACCTGAGGGGCGCCAAGGTCCTCGACGACAGGGAAGCTTCCGTGATATGCATGTTCAGGTCCAGGAGGGCCGGAGAAGTCGCGGCTTACGTCACGGAAATGCTGGAAAAGGCAGGGTTGAACCTTTCCGTTTCGCTGAACAAGACAGACGGCGCGGTCAAGGAACTTTTCATATCTCCCGGGAACAAGGCGGAGGCGCTGAAGAAGCTGCTGAAGGAGCTGGAGATAAAACCCGAAGAGACGCTTTACATCGCTCGCGATTACGGAACATGGAGCAGCAACAGGTTCGTTCTTGACGTTCCGGGCCTCAACGTTATACAGACCCAGAACCCTAACGACACCGAAAAAGTTCTGGAAGCCGTCGCCGAGAGGGTTACCGACAGGCCCGAGAAATGGCGGCGCAGGATATCCGCCCGTAAGTACCAGGCGGGTGACCGGGACGCGACCGTGAACTTCATAGACGTAAAGGACGGGGACGGCATCTTTATCAGGACATCCTCGGGCAAGAACATACTTATCGACGCCGGCGAGGGCACTATAAGATTTTTGCGCAGGAGAGGCATAACTGAACTTGACCAGGTGGTGATCACACACGGGCACTCGGACCATACGTTGGAGTTGGCCCGTATAATGGAGGACTTTAAGGTCAAGCAGGTCGTTGATCCAGGCTTCAGGCCGGCCAACAAGAGCTGGTACCGCAAGATAAGGAGACTTACAAGGAAGAACGGTGCGGATCTGATCTTCGCCGGTGAGGGCGACAAGCTCGACTGGGGAGAGGGCCTTGATGTGGAAGTTCTGAACCCGCCCAAAAAACAGTATCAGCCCGCTGCCGGGAAGACCGCGTCCAGCAGCGAGGAGAACAATAACGGCCTGGTCATACTCATGAAGCACGGAGAGGTCTCTTTTCTGTTCACCGGCGATATGGAAAAAGACGCGGAAAGAAGGCTGATCGGCGACGAAGAATCCCGTGAGAAGATCAGGGACGTGGACGTGCTCAAGCTGGGGCATCACGGGTCAAGCCATTCGTCCACTAAAAAGTTCATCGATGTGGTCTCGCCGGAACTCGCCGTCGCCATGATACCGGACGACGCCCCCTCGATCTATCCGAGCCAGCGGATCATAAACAGCGTTGAGAAATACGGCGAAACCCTTTCAACCAGCGCTTACGGCACGATAAGCGTGACCACTAACGGACGCCAGTACAAGGTGGAAAGCCTGGGCGCACTTGAAAGGGATAGGGATCCGCAGTATGAGGCGGAGGAGCCGGGGAGCGGAGAACTTGATTTCCCGGCCATAATGGGCCTCTCGCAGGAAGAACTCGAAAAAGAAGAGGTCGTGCTTTCGGCCAGCGTTACCGCAGCTGAAAAGATATCCTTGAGAAAAGGTAAGGGCGCCGGGCTGCCCAGGCGGGAGCTCGAAGCCGTCAGGAAAGAATTCAAGGAATATCTCGCCGCTATGGAGCACGCCCCTCCCTTGAAGAAGTTCAAGGTAGGCTTCCGGGCCCAGAGGCAGGTCGCTTCCGCCGCCGACGGCGTTCTCTGGTTCAGCTGGGGGGTTATAAGGCTGCTTCTCATGAACGACGCCAGGATAAACAATTTCCTTCTGCACGTCCTTTTCCATGAATTTCTCCATCTCGGGGGCGAGACCGACGAGAAGGCCGTTCTTGACCGGACCCGCAAATGGTTCGCCGGCAGGCCCGAGATCCTGAGGCATACGATCAAGGTCCTGAGGAAAGGGCTCGGAGGCGTAAAAGGGGACGACCTTCTCGGTTATATCACACACAGGGAGATGACCTCCCATACCCGCCTTACCTGCTTTGAGAACTGCCCGCTCAGGTTCAAATACAAATACATGGACAGGAAAAAGCCCGGCAAGGGCAGCCAGACCATAGAGCAGGTCCTCGGAATATGCGTGCACGGCGTAATGGAAAAACTTTACGGCGACCATCTTTACAAGGATAAGCTGATGAGCCTGGACGAGATGCTGGAGTATTATGATGCCTTGTGGAAGGAAAATTTCAACGATGACGTTATAATCGCGAGAAAGGACCGCGGCAAGGAATTTTATTACGACAGGGGCAAGGACTGCATCAGGTGGTACTACAACGAATACCACCCGTTCGACCAGTCGAGGACCATAGCCGTGGAGAAGATGATAAGGTTCGACCCCGACGGGTCGGGCAGGTACCAGCTTCTCGGCTTTATCGACCGGCTGGCGGTGAGGAATTTCGGCGCTGAGGACGAGGTCTGGGAGATACACGACTATAAGACCTCAGAGAAGGCGCCTGAACAGGCCAAGCTTGACATGGACAGGCAGCTCGCCCTTTACCAGATAGCCATACAGAGGATGTGGCCGCGGGCTAAAAAGGTTGAGCTTATATGGCATTATGTCGCCGCCGGGGTCACGATGAAGTCGACCAGGACCGCGGAACAGCTGGAAGAGCTTCAAACAACGACCATAGAGAGGATCGAGGAGATAGAGAAGCGCAAAAAGGAAGGGACTTTCGACCCGCAGAAAAGCTACCTGTGCCCCTGGTGCGAGTACAAGGACAGCATATGCCCCGAGTTCGCCGGCGTGGGCCAGGACCAGCCGGGGGAGGATGAAGAGCAAGGAGCGGAAGTCGACATAAAAGGCGTGAAGGAGAAGGCTCTAGTCGATGAGTATGTCGAACTGTACGGACAGAAAAAGGACAGCGAGGCGGAGGCGGGTCAGATAAAGGCGAAGCTGGACGAGATAAAGGCGCGCATGCTCGATCATTGCGAGAGGGAAGGCGTAACGGTGCTCGCGGGCAGTTCCAGGATGATAAAGCTCAGCACGAGGGATATTCTCAGCCTGCCCAGGAAAAAAGCCGACAAGGAACGGCTGGTGGAGATAATAAAGGAGGCGGGTCTGTGGGACGACGTCTCGGGCGTAGACGCCGGAGCCCTTAAAAAAGCTATGGATGACGGGACGCTCCCGGAAGAAGCCGCCGACGCGGTCAAAAACCTGGTCGAGGTAAAGGAACAGACTTACATAAGGGTGACGGACAAGGAAAAGAAGAAGGGGAAGAGCAAGAAGGCTAAAGCTAAAAGCAATGAGAAGGAACAGGCTGAGCCGGCCGAGGAAGAGGATCCCGAGCGGAAAGAGCCGCACAGGCCGGATTATTATTCCCACAGCCGGCTCATGAAGGCGCGCACGTGCCCGTTCTCATACAAGAAGCATTATATGGACCGCGAGAAAGAGCGGCACACGACGATAGAGATAGTTCTCGGGATAGTATTCCATGAGACCATGGAAAAGCTTTACCTGGACCTGAAGGAAGGCAAGCCGGCCCCTTCGCTTGATGAGCTTCTAGCTTATTACGAGGAGCGCTGGAAGGAGAATTACACCGAGGAAGCTATTGTTGTCCGAGAGGAGATGGAAGCCGAGGATTACCACAGGCTGGGAAGGCGCTTCGTAAGGGATTATTACAACCGCAACGCGCCGTTCGACGAGGACGAAACCATCGGCGTGGAGCTGGAGGTGGAACTGGACCTGGAGGAGATAACAGGACGCGAAAGCACGGGTAAATATAAAATAAAGGGTTTCATAGACCTTGTCAGGCTCTCAAAGAAGGAGGAGAACGGGAAGGTCATATACGAGATACATGATTATAAGACCTCCAGGCATCTTCCGACCCAGGAAGAGGCTGACTCTGACGACGACAAGTTCAGGCAGCTTGCCCTGTACCAGCTGGGTCTCCGGAACCAGTATCCGGACGCCGATGAGGTCCGCCTTGTCTGGCATTATGTGGCCTTTGATATGGAGGTCGTCTCCTCAAGGACGCCGGAACAGCTTAAAAGGCTGGCGGAAGATTCCATAAGGTGGATAGACGAGAACGAGACCATGGAGGAATTCCCCGCCAGGAAGACGGCGCTCTGCCCGTGGTGCGGCTACAAGAAAAGCTGCCCGCTTTTCAAGCACCTTGAGAGGATAAGGGGTCTAACGGCGGAGCAGGCAGCTGAGGACGAGGGGTATGCTCTGGTAGAGGAATACGCCGCTCTTCATGACCAGATCAAGAGTATCGACGCCAGGGTGGAAGAACTGGACGAGCAGCTTTACGCGCTCAAGGAAAAGGTCTTGGCTTACGCCGAAGCGAAGGGTAAAGAGGCCCTGGTGGGCAGCGAAAAGATACTGAAGTTCACACACAGGGCGTGGGGAGCTCTTCCCTCGACCGACAGGAAAAAAGCCCTTCTTTCCATGCTGTTGAGAGAGGCCGGCATATGGGCGGACAGTTCACGGCTTGATCCTTACGCTTTGCTCAGGGCACTTGAAAGAGGGGATGTGCCGGAAGAGACCGCCGACAGGATCAGGGAGATCGTTAACATCCACGAAAGCGCTTTCCCGCATCTCGTCAACAGGCCCAGGGACGAGGAGGAGGATGAAGAGGAGCACCATGAGGTCGCCGCCGAGGCCGCGGACAAGGGTCAGGACGATGTGCGCCAGGACGCTGAGAGCATGGCGGCGGGATTAGGTGTTTACGAAGGCGGCGGGCTTGATCAGCGGGTGAGGGTCCAGATCGACGGCGCGCTGGAAAGAGCGGAAGCCGAAGGCCGCGCGCTTTCCCTGGAAGATGTAGACGACGGTTTGAAGGCGGATATCATAATAGCCGGCGACGAGGAGCTCACTGCGCTTCTCGGGTCCAGGAACGTATATCTTGTGAAGCCCGCGTCCGAGGTCAAAGCGCATTCGCCGCCTGTCCTTTGGGGCAGCGTGTTAAAGCGTTTCGTCCTGAGCTATGTCAAAGACGGGAAGATCTATCTGCCTGTGCCGTTGATCCCGGTCCTTATAAAGGCCCGGAAGCTTGATATGCTGAAGTCCCTGATAATGTTTGAAAAGGGGAATATTGAGAACGGATTTGAGGATACCAATGCGGCTGAGAGCCTGGCCCAGAAATTCCTTATTACATACTCAGCCGGCAAGGTCTCAGAGGTCTTCATTAAATACTGGGGTCTTCTGCTGGGGGCGGCGTCCGTTATGCTCATCGGATGCTTGTCCCTTGAGATCACAGGCGCGGCAAGCCTTTGGCAGTTATATTTAGGTGTTCTTTCCAGGTACCCCTTGATGGGCAAAGCGCTCACGGCCTTGACCTCGGCGGCCGCCGGGAATTATATCGCTCAGAGGATCGAGCAGCGCAGGATACCCTCCGGGGAGAGAAGAACGGACCGGCAGAGATTACTAAGGGTATCCTTTCTTTTCATGCTGCTGAACGGCTTCGCTTTGCATTACTGGCTGGAAGCTATAAGCGTGCTTGGAGCGGGTGCGGCTGGAGCGACATTGAAATTAATATGCCATACGGCGGTCTTTGTGCCGGTGCTTTATATCGTGTTCCTGGCGGGCAATGTCCTTCTCTCCAAAACAAATATAAGAGAGATCTTCACGCCCGGAGCTTTCAGGGAAGCCGCTTCCGCCATAAAAAATAAGTTCTGGTCCATGTTCAAAGCCGACCTTGTGTTCTGGACATGCGGGGTGAATCCTTTCAATTTCTTTATATTGCCCGGGGTGATGTCGTTTCTCGGGATAGACCCCTCGCTGACCAACGGCCTGATCGTTTTTGTCATAAGCACAGCGTATATCCCCTGGAGCGCCTTCATCTCTCTCAAGGCCCATCGCAAGGACAATCTTATGGCCCCGGTCGAGTCCCCGGACAAGAGGCGTTTAAAGGCCTATTCGGGCGGGGCAACAGTGATGCAAAACGCGGCTTCGATGGTCGAAGACGAAAAAAGGAAAGGCTACCCTGAGGAGGCCTTCACCCCGTCCGGGACCATAGGGCTTCTCGACCTAACGATGCTGACCAGGGAGAACAATTATAAGGGGGTCCCGATCAGGAAGGCCCTGGAAGAGATGGCTAAGACCGCCGTCAGATACAGGACCGGCGGTGTCTGCATGTACCATGACCAGCTGGCGTGGGTAAAGGATATAGTCGAGGGAACCGGGATCGAGATGGCTTCAGTAATAGCTTTTCCGGGCGGTTTGGGCGAGGAGAACGGCACAACGGTGGAGAAGGCTCTTGATGAGGCAAGAGAAGCCATAGAGAACGGAGCCACGGAGCTTGATGTGGTCATAAATTACAATGCCATACTTGAAGGAAAGGACCGGCAGGCCGAACAGGAGCTTAAGGAGTTCGTGCGGGGTGTCGAAGCCGAACACGGCAAGGGGAAGGTCAGGATAAAGACGATCCTTGAGACGGGGGCGCTTGAGACCGCGGAACGCGTACGCCGCGCGACAAGAATAGCCCTGCCGTATTCCGACATCATAAAGACATCGACGGGCAAGCACGAGAAAGGCGGAGCCACTCTCATGGCCAGCAGGGTGATCCTGGAAGAGATAAATAACTATTATCGCGTTGCCGGCGTGTTGCGCGGGCACAAACCGTCGGGCGGCATCAAGGTCTGGGAAAGCGCGGAAAAGCCCGATTCAGCCGCGAAGAATTATCTTAAGCTGGCAGCGGACATAATGGACCTGAACTATATACAGAATAAGAGTTTGATGCGGTTCGGGGCGAGCTCGGTGCTCGATAACCTGCTGAGCCATATAGAAGTGGATGTGGGCTGGGAGCCGGTCGAAAAACTAAAAGAGGCTGTTTCCGCTTCCAGGGCGGATTATGATTGTGTTGTGGGGATATTGAACGGCGGAAAAGAACCGGCAAAGGCCGCGGCGGAAGCCCTGGGAGTTCCCGTATACTGGGTGCGCGCGAAAAGCTACAAGGGCAAAAAGAGGGGCGATATCGTTTTCAAGAACGTTTCGGTGCCTGAGGATATAAAAGATAAAAGAGTCCTGCTCGTTGATGACATATATGACTCCGGCGCCACACTGAGACATACAAGAAAATGGCTTCAACAAATGACAACAAACCCGGTAGAGGCCGCTGTCCTCATGACCAAGGACAAGGAAAGATCAGACGGAGACGGCGTTATCGCGCCCGTTAACTGGACGAGGAAAGAGTGGCCGAGGTTCCCCTGGGAAAAAGGCGAGAAAGCGCCCGAGGGGAAAAGGACCGAACCGGGAAATATAATCTCAAGAATGGACTCGGTCGTGCCTGAACTCGTCAACGGCCTTATCACCGCCGGCCACAGAAAAGGCAAGTTCGTGATAGCGATCGACGAGGAGCTCGGACCCGAGTCGACCAGGGCGGAACTTGAGAGGGTAAGGCAGGCGCTTTCGCAGCTTTCCCTCAGGAGCGACCTGCTCGGTGATTTCCTGAAGGACGTGGTCGTCCGAACAGGCAAGGGATCTGAACTTTCCAAGGACCTTGGTTCTCTTGTGGAAAAGGGAGGAGTGCGCAAGGAAGATATTACGATAATAACCAATTCTAAAAATGTTGCAAATTTCAGCAGCTTCGAGGGCGCTTCGACGATAACGGGACTGGACGATGAGGAGATGACGGACGGTTTTTATTACCCGCTTGTCGAAGTCGTGCTTTTCAGCATAGGAAAGACATTGAATTATAAGAAAAAAGAACTTATACGTTTGTACAATAAAATACCTAATATCGTCCGGCTCAGCGATGAAGATATATGGAATATGTGCTGGGACGAAAAGACGAAAACCTACCGGACTACCATGGTCCTAAGGCTCATCCCCGGAGCCGTAAAAGTCCCCGACAAGGGCATATATAAAGAGATACAGCGCTACATCGCCTCCCGCGCCTGATATAGGGGACGTTTCCCCTCCTTCTAACCAACTAACAACAATACACTTACAATCTAACACTTTTGTAAATGCAGGACTAATTTGTGCATAAAAAACTAAAGTGTTAGATTATAAATCTATATGAAAATTAAAGTTAGAAGGAGGGGAAACGTCCCCATGAGAAAAAAGTTAGAAGGAGGGGAACCGTCCCCATGAGAAAAACTTGACAAGGTGGAGATAGTTGGGTATACTTGGGCAAAGTTAAATAAACATTATCAAACCTATACAAAGGTAATCAAACTTAAACATTTAATGATAGCCAACGGAACCAAGAAATATACGGTCCAGCAGGTAGCCAATATCCTGGGTATCTACCGCGGGACCGTTATTAATTATGAGAAGAAGGGCATATTCCCGCAGCCCAGGCGCAACCCCATAAACGGGTACAGGGAATATACAGAGGAAGACGTGGAGAATCTGCAGCGGATCATGCAGGGCAATCGGGACTAGAAAGGAAATAGTATGTATTTCAAAAGGCTTGAACTTGTCGGTTTCAAATCATTCCTCAATAAGACAAAACTGAAATTTGAACCGGGGGTAACGGCCGTGGTCGGCCCTAACGGCTGCGGGAAAAGTAATATAGTCGACGCCGTCAAGTGGGTGCTGGGAGAGCAGTCGGCGAAGTCCATGAGGTCTTCCGCGATGCAGGACGTAATTTTCAACGGGACCGAGAAATTCGATCCCGTTAACCTGTCGGAGGTCTCGCTTACCTTGTCAAACGAGGACAGGATACTCCCGGTGGACTTTGACGAGGTGATAATAACAAGAAGGCTTTACAGGTCAGGGGAGAGCGAATACCTTCTCAATAAGACGCCGGTGAGGCTTATAGACATACGGAACGTGCTAGCCGGCACGGGAATAGGGACAAGCTCCTATTCAATAGTCGAGCAGGGAAGGATGGACATGATCCTGAGCTCCAAGCCGGAGGACAGACGTCATGTGTTCGAGGAAGCCAGCGGCATAACGCGCTACAAGGCACAGAAGCGCGAAGCCATGTTGAAGCTGGAACGGACGAAGGATAACCTGGTGAGGATAAGCGACATTATCCGCGAGGTCGAGAGGCAGATAAACTCGATAGAGCGCAAGGCGCGCAAGGCGGAAAGATACAGAGCGCGGTACGAGGAGATGAAAGAACTTGACGTAAAGCTTTCTTACAAGAGGTTCAGGGATCTAAGCGGCGACGACGCTTCGCTCGGGGAGGAGAACGTTGATATCCGCCAGAAGCTCGAGGCGTTGTCTTCGGATCTTGAGGGATGCGTATCCTCGCTTGCCGGACTTAAGGATGAGTACAGCAGGCTTGTTGAGGAATTGCAGACCACGCAGGGCGAGCTCATGGGGCTTTCTTCCGAGATGGACAAGAATACGCACGTGGTGGAGATGAACGGCGACAGGATACAGGAGCTCAGAAAGGATGTTGAGCGCCTCGATTGGGAGATAGAGGACGCCACGGGAAGAAAGGACAGCCTCAGCGTGAGGGTCGAATCGCTTGAAAGCAGGTTCTCTGAAGTCAGCAGAAAACGCCAGGACAAGGAGGAAGCCCTCAATTCAGCTGAAGAAGCCGTAAAGAGGCTTACCGAGGAAATAGACGGGCACAAGCACCAGCTCAAGGAAAGCCGCGAAAGGACCGTGGATATACTGGCCGAGGAGACAAAGACCAAGAACCAGTCGATAAGGATACAGGCCGACGTGCATAACGCCCAGTCAAGGGAAAAAAGGCTGAAGGCGGAAAGGAATTCTGTGCGGGCCGAGAAGGAAGGCGTGTCGGAGGAGCTGCGGGACATAGAGGAGAAGGCCGAGGAGGCCCGGCGCAGGCTGGAGGAAAAACAGTCGGAATTCCGGCAATTTAACGATGAGTACCTCTCGAAACAGCAGGAGCTCGATCACCTGAGGAACGCCAGGGCCAGCCGGGAAAAAAGGATTAACGAGATAAGGCCGCGCAGGCAGTTCCTTGAAAAGCTGCTGATCGAACGCGAAGGAATAAGCGACAGCGTGAAGGAAATAATGAAACACGTGGAAGCCGGGGACGAACGTTTCTCGGGAGTGCACGGGATACTTTCCGAGCTTATAAACGTGCGGGGCGACTACGAGGAGTCACTGGAGTCCGTCCTCGGGGAGGTTTCCCAGGCCGTGGTGGTGGACAGTTCCGCGGCGGCGGACAGGATAATGGGGTATCTCGAGCAGAACGGCATGGGAAGCGTGAACATCATAATAATAGACGAGCTCAAGAAACTGCTGGAAGCGGCGCCGTACATAAAAAAAGGCATGCTCGACGACGTAACGCATGTCCTGGCCGCGAAAGAGCCTTACAGCTCAGCGCTCAGGGCGCTCCTTAACGACACTTTCATTACCGTCTCTTCTGAGGCGGCCAGGATATTCGTCGATGAGAGCTCCGACTTCTTCGGCCGGATAATAGGCGAGAAAGGCGAGATATACCAGCGGGGCCTGAGGCGCAGCAGGAACAATTCCTCAAAGGAGAGCATACCGCTTTTCGGCAGGAAAGAAAAGGTCGAGGAGCTCAAAGCCGAGGAGGACCGCGTAGCCGGGGAGATCAAGGAGATCGACGCCGCGGCGGTGGAGCTGGAAGGATGGATAAAGGCTTCTGAGTCTAGAAAGAGCGAGCTTGAATCACAGCTGAACTCGATACGGGCCGAATTTTCCGATATATCCTCGAGAAGGTCCACGATAAAGGAAAAAGCCAGGAACCTGGAGGAAGAGCTTTCTTTGCTTGAGACGGAGATCCTGGAAGAAGAGGAGATACTTAATGACCTTCATGAAAAAAAGAAGCGCCTTGAGGACGAGCTTGCGCGGCTGCAGTCTGAGAACGCCGTCATACAGGAGCAGATAGAGAAGGCCCAGCGCGGGATACAGGAATCCTCCACTGCAAGGGAAGAAACGCTTTACTGCATGTCGGATATAAAAGCCGAGCTCTTCGCCGCCAGGAAAGAAGAGGAGAACCTCGCGGAGAACCTGGAGAGGGAAAAGGAGACATGCCTGCGAGTTGAGCGCTCCGTGGATGATAAGCGCGCCAGGATAAACGAAAGCGGGGAAAAAATAAGGGCGCTTGAGACCGAGATGAATACGCTGCGGGAGAGGAACCTTGAGCTGAAGTCGGCCATAGAGACCAGGAGCGGCGATGTTTCCGGGCGGAAAGAGCGCAAGGACTCACTGGCGGGGGAGATCAGGGAGCAGGAAGAGAAAGCGCGCCAGAAGGAAAAACAGCTGGAAGAGCTCAGGAACAAGACCAGGGACCTGGACATAATGGCCAAGGAGGTCGAGTACAAGCGCAACTCCCTCGTGGAAAAGGTCCTCGATACCTACAAGGTGAACCTGGCGGAGCTTAATATCGAGATCGATGAAAATACCGACTGGGCGGCCGCGGCGGCTCAGGTGGGTGAGCTCAAAGAACAGCTCGATAAGATGGGAGAGGTAAGTCTGGGGGCCGTCGAAGAGCACAAGCAGCTCGAGGAACGTTTCGCGTTCCTGACAAAACAGAGGGACGACCTGGAGAAGGCCCGGGAATCCCTTATGCAGGCCATCCAGAAGATCAACAGGACGACAAAGAACCTCTTTATGGAGACATTCGAAAAGATCCGCAAGGAGTTCAACGACTACTTCAGGATGCTTTTTAACGGGGGCAAGGCGGAAGTCGTCCTCGAGGATGAATCCAATGTCCTTGAATGCGGCATAGACATAATCGTCAGGCCTCCCGGGAAAAAACTGCACAATATCATGCAGCTTTCCGGCGGCGAGAAGGCCATGACGGCGATAGCCCTTATATTCGCCATATTCAAAGTGAACCCGAGCCCGTTCTGCATCCTGGACGAGATAGACGCGCCGCTGGACGAATCCAACATCGTGCGGTTCTGCCGCGTGCTGCAGGAGTTCCTGAAGCTTTCGCAGTTCGTGATAGTCACGCATAACAGGATGACGATACAGCTGGCGGACGTTCTCTACGGGATCACTATGGAGGAGAAGGGCGTATCCAAGATAGTATCGGTCAAATTCAGCGAGGAAAAGAAGTCCGCCGAAGAGGAACCGGTAACAACGAACGCTTAAGAGAGGCATGCTTATGTCGACCGTTTCAGGCAGGGTAAAGAACAACGGCTTGACCAAGACGGAGCTTGAGCTTCTTTTCGAGAGGACCAAGAACGAACTGGTCATGCTGTCCGAGATAACCAACGCGATGATGCAGTCGCTTGACCTGGACCAGGTGCTTTACACGATACTCACCGCGCTTACCTCGCACGAGGGCCTCGGATTCGACCGGGCCATGCTTTTCCTGGTGAACGAGGAAGATCGGACGCTCGAGGGAAAGATGGGCATCGGCCCGCATTCGGCGGAAGAAGCCGATAAGGCCTGGCAGAACATGGCGAACATGAAGTTCACCTTCAAGAACCTGGTCGAGGCTTATCAGAACTTTAAGAAAGACCCGGAATCCAGGCTCAACGAAGTGGTCAAGGAAATAAAAATACCCTTGCGGGAGGACATGGGCATCCTGGCGCTCACGATACTCGAGGGCATGCCTTTCGAGATAACCTCAGAAGAGGCCAGGTCAAAGGTCAACGACCAGGTCAAGGATATCCTTAACATGGAGATCTTTGTCACGGTCCCCCTGAAGACCCGCAACAGGACCCTGGGAGCTATTCTGGTAGACAACATATCCTCGGGCAAACTCATCTCAAAGGACAATATAAGGATACTCAACATGTTCGCCGACCACGCGGCCCTGGCGATAGAGAACTCGCGCCTTTACGAGAAGACCGTTCACATGTCCAGGACCGACTGGCTTACGGGGCTATGGAACGCGCGCCACCTGCACGCCGCGCTCAGGAAAAAGCTCCGCAGGGCCGAGGAGGACGAGGAATACCTGGGGCTTTTACTGGTCGACATAGATAACTTCAAGCGTTTCAACGATACGCTGGGGCACCAGGAAGGCGATAAGGCCATAAAAAGAGTGTCGCAGATACTGCAAAGGTCGTCCAGGAGCAGCGATTTCGTATGCAGGTACGGCGGCGAGGAGTTCTGCGTGATAATGGGGAATATAAACAAGAGCCAGGCGCAGATAATAGCCGAAAGGTTCCGCGGCGAGGTCGAGAATTCTTTCAAGTACGATGATTCCATACCGGGTAACGTAAAACTCACCATCAGCCTCGGCCTGGCCGTTTTTCCCGTCGACGGCACAGATAAGGACGAGCTCATAAAAAAGGCCGACCAGGCGCTTTACCAGGCCAAGAAAAGCGGCAAGAACAGGATAAGCACCTATATCCAGCAAGGCCGTTTCTAACCCGTGACAAGATGAAAAAAACTGAAAAAAGAATACATGGCCTCAGGGAAAAGAGGCTCGTGGCCCTTCTCAGAAAAAAGAAAAAGAAGCTCGCGCTCGCCGAATCCTGCACAGGCGGAGATATATCCGGCCGGCTTACGGACATACCCGGGAGTTCGGACGTGTTCAAGGGAGCCGTGGTCGCTTATTCAAACGATATCAAGACCTCGGTCCTGGGCGTTCCCGCGGGGATCATAAAGAGTAACGGGGCCGTCAGTGAGCAGACAGCTGTAGCGATGGCAAGGGGAGCGAGGCTTATTCTCCGTTCCGACATAGCCGCCTCCATAACCGGCATAGCCGGGCCCTCGGGCGGAAGAGAAGGCAAACCGGTCGGCCTGGCGCATATAGCGGTGGTTTCGGGCAGAAAGGTCCTTCACAAAAAGGTCGTTTTCAAGGGGGCTCGAAAACGGCTGAAAAAGAGGTTTTCGGAAGCCGTCCTCGACCTTTTACTGGAAAACATATGAACGGGCCCGCAGAGACCATAAGAAGCTTTATAGCGCTGGAGCTATCCGGCCAGGTCAGGGAGGAACTTGCCAGGATCATCGGGATACTGAAAGGGTCTGGAGCGGACGTTAAATGGATGAAGCCCGGCTCGATACATCTTACGCTTAAATTCCTGGGAAACATTCCTCCGGAGAAAGCGCATGAGATCTCCGACAGGCTGAAAGATATCGCCGTGAATGCGCGGCCGTACAGTCTCACATTGGACGGTATAGGCGTGTTCCCGGGATGGGGATACGCCAGGGTTATATGGGTCGGCATAGGTGAGGGATCCCTTGAGACAAGCCGCCTTGCCGGCGAGATCGATAAAGCTATGGTTGAAGAGGGTTTCGAGAAGGAAAAGAGAGCTTTCAGCCCTCATCTCACACTGGGCCGTATACGCAGGGCGAAGAATAAAGACAGGTTAAAAGGCCTGGCGGATTCGCTGGAAGTGGCTCCGGCGGAAAGCCAAATATCAAAAATAGTGCTTTTCAGGTCTGTCCTGACAAGGGAAGGCTCCATATACACTCCTCTCGAAACGGCCGCTCTTGGAAAATAATCGAGAAATATCTGTAACAAAAACACCTGTTTTACTGTCTATCCTTAAGGTATCCGGGAAATTATGCCGCGGCTTTCCGTCCCCGGGGCCCCCGAGTGATAAATTCCTTTGCAAAAAAATAGCGCTATAAGTATAATAAAGCAAGTAAAATAATATTATTTTCTAAATTAATGGGAGGTCTTGATATGGTAAGAAAAGGGAAACAGACGGCATCAAAAAAGGGAACGGCGCCGGATGGGGCGGAAAAGACAGATTCCGGCAAAAGCAAGGCGCTTGAGGTCGCCCTCAGCAAGATCCATAAGGATTTCGGCGAAGGCGCGATAATGAAGATGGGCGAGGGGTATGATATACAGATAGATGCTATATCTACCGGATCGATCGGGCTCGACATGGCGCTGGGTGTCAGCGGCGTACCGAGGGGAAGGGTCGTTGAGATATTCGGACCCGAATCAAGCGGTAAGACCACGCTTACGCTGAACATACTGGCTAACGCACAGAAGGGCGGCGGAGTGGCGGCTTTCATAGACGCCGAGCACGCCTTTGATCCCGGGTACGCCGGAAAAATAGGGGTCGATCTTGATAATCTTCTCATTTCCCAGCCCGACAGCGGCGAACAGGCCCTGGAAATAGCCGAGACCCTGGTAAGAAGCAACGCGGTCGACGTTATAGTCATAGACTCGGTGGCCGCCCTCACCCCCAGAAAAGAGCTGGAGGGGGAGATGGGCGACTCGCACGTGGGCCTGCAGGCGCGGCTTATGAGCCAGGCCTTAAGAAAGCTTACAGGCGCGATAAGCAAGTCAAAAACATGCGTTATCTTTATCAACCAGATCAGGATGAAGATAGGCGTCATGTTCGGTAATCCGGAGACGACCACAGGGGGGAGGGCGCTTAAATTCTATTCTTCGGTCAGGATAGACTTAAGGCGCATCGCGTCCCTGAAAAAAGGGGATAAGGTGATAGGCAGCCGCGTCAGGGCTAAGGTCGTAAAGAACAAGATAGCCCCGCCGTTCAAGAAGGCCGAGTTCGATATAATGTTCGATGAGGGAATATCAAGGTCTTCGAGCATAATAGACCTGGCGGAAGAATGCGGCATCATAAAGAAGACCGGCACCTGGCTTTCATACGGCGAAGATAAGATCGGACAGGGCAAAGAGAACGCCCGTCTATATCTTAAAGATAACCCGAGGGTCCTCAACAAGATAGAGAACGAGGTCAAAAAAGCCCTGAAAGAAGCGGTCTGATAAAACTTACGCCGCCGCTGTTAAGCTCCTGTACAAATGAAAAAAGAGCTGGAGAAAGAGCTGCGAAAAGGCAAGGCTTATTGCGCCAGGCTTCTTTCCATAAGGCCGAGAAGCGAAAGAGAGCTTAATACGCGCCTGGAGAAGGCGGGATATTCCCGGCAAGCGCGCGGAGAGTTGATCTTATCGCTTAAAAAGGCCGGGCTGGCGGGTGACCTCGATTTCGCCAAAGAATGGATAGATTCCCGCTCGAGGACAAGTCCGAGGGGAAAAGCGCTTCTTGAGCTTGAACTTAAGAAAAAAGGCGTGCCGTCCGAGGTCATAGAGGAAGCTTTCCGCTCCAGAAAGTGGCCCCTTGACGAAAAGGCGATGGCCCTGGATTTAGCGGCGGACAAGATGAAGTCGCTGTCCGGGCAGCCGGGCGAAAAGAAAAAGGCGAAGATCTTCCGTTTTCTTACCGGAAGGGGCTTCGCGCCAGACATCGCCGAAGAAGTTGTTAACGAACTGTTAATTTAACCCGGCAGAAATCAACCAGGTTGGAAATGAAGGCGAGTGAGATAAGAGAGAGGTTTTTGAGGTTTTTCGGGGAGAGGGGGCACAAGGTCGTCTCGAGCGACCTGCTTGTACCCGCGAAAGACCCCACCCTGCTTTTCACGGGCGCCGGAATGAACCAGTTCAAGGAGCAGTTCATGGGCAGGAACGTTACATACACGCGCGCCGCCAGCTGCCAGAAATGCCTGAGGACAGGGGACCTTGAGAACGTGGGCAGAACGCCGCGCCACCACACTTTTTTTGAGATGCTTGGGAATTTTTCGTTCGGTGATTACTTCAAAAAGGACGCGATAAGGTGGGGATGGGAGTTCATGACGGACCAGATGGGCATACCCGCCGGTCGGCTTTGGGTCTCGGTCTATGAGGACGACGAAGAATCTTATGACATATGGGTCAAGGATGTAGGCGTGCCCGGGGACAGGATAATAAAGCTCGGGGCGCATGATAACTTCTGGCCGGCTGACGCCCCCAAAGAGGGGCCGAACGGGCCGTGCGGGCCGTGTTCAGAGATATTTTACGACTGGGGCGTGGATAAGGGATGCGGGGAGCCCGATTGCGGGCCCGACTGCGATTGCGGCAGGTTCGTCGAGGTGTGGAACCTGGTCTTCACACAGTTCGACAGGCAAAGCGACGGTTCGCTTACGCCCCTGCCCAGCAAGAACATAGATACGGGTATGGGACTCGAACGCATGGCCTCGGTCAAACAGGGGGTGATGTCGAATTTCGATACGGATCTTTTTACCCCGATCATCGGGCAGATAAAGGAGGTCCTCGGCGGCGCGGCCGGGAAGCTGAAGCCGCCGGACCTGAACCTCATTGCCGACCACATAAGGGCCGCGGTGTTCGCCATAGCCGACGGCGTTTCGCCGTCCAACGAGAAGCGCGGTTATGTCGTGAGGAAGCTCATAAGAAGGGCCTACATGAAAGGTGGCGCCAAGGAGCCGTTCCTCTACAACATCGTGCCGAAGGTGGTAGAGATGATGAAGGACGCTTACCCCGAACTTGAGGAAAAACGCGAGCACATCAGCGCCATAGTCAAAGAAGAGGAAAAACGTTACGATGACACGCTGAGAACGGCCATGCCTGTCATGGAGGAAATGCTTTCATCCGGAAAGGGGAGGCTCGAGGGACAGGAGATATTCAAGCTGGTGGACACCTACGGCCTGCCGCTGGAGCTTATCTCAGAGGAGGCCGCCGGGAAGGGGCTTTCGCTTGACATCGAGGGGTTCAACTCACTGATGGAACAAAGGAAGGAGCAGTCCAGGAAGGGCAGTGACCTTACCAGCGAGTTCATATTCCAGCCCGACCTCTTCACGGGCGCCCCAAGGCCGGAATGCGTCGACGAGCTTCCCCTGGAAGCGGACCTTGAGTTCATACTCAAGGACGAGAAACCCGCGGCCGGGATAGAAGAGGGAGAACGGGCGGAGATCATAACCTCGCCGCAGAGCGGCCTGCTTTACTCGGAGGCCGGCGGCCAGGTGGGCGATAAAGGGCGGCTCATCAAGGACGGAGCGTTGCTTGAGATAGTGAACGTATTCGAGGCGGACGGACGCAAAATACTTGAGGTGGTGGCGCGGGAAGGGTCCTTTAAAAAAGGCGAAAGGGTAACGCTTGAGGTGGACCCCGCCATAAAGCGAAGGACGGCGCAGAACCATACGGCGACGCACTTGCTGCAGGCGGCGCTGCGCCGCGTTCTGGGGGACCATGTTAAGCAGTCCGGTTCTTATGTCGACGACAGGAGATTAAGGTTCGACTTCACGCACATGAAGAAGCTGTCCGACAGGGAGCTCAGGAAAGTGGAGGACATGGTCAACGCCTGGATCTCGGAAGATATACAGGTCAGCAAGCAGACCAAGTCGCTGCGGGAGGCGAAAGAGCAGGGAGCCCTTTCGTTCTTCGGCGAGAAATACGGCGATACCGTCAGGGTTGTGTCCGTTGGGGACGAGTCCAGGGAGCTATGCGGCGGGACGCACGTGGACAACACGGCGGAAATAGATATTTTCAAGATAACTTCGGAAAGTTCCGTGGCCAGCGGTATAAGAAGGATAGAGGCCGTGACCGGCGAAGGCGCGAGGGCCTGGGTCAGGAAAACCCTAACGGACCAGCTCGAGGGATTAAAGGCCCTTGCCGGCGCCGGAGGGGAAGACGCTCTTTCCCCCGAAACGGAGAAAACAGCGAGAGATATCATCTCGGGATCCGTCGGCATCGACGCGGATACCCTGCGGGATTACGACGAGAAAATAATGCCGGCTATCCTGAGGGCTAAAGAGGACCTGGAGAGGGCCGCTAAAAAGCTGCAGAAACAGAAAGCTTCAAACGCGTTCGAAGAGGCTAAAAAAGATATAGACGCCCTGGCGGCGAAACCGGAGACGCTTGGAGATGTAAAACTGATAGCGGGCGTTATCGAGGGGCTGGGCATGCAGCTTCTGCGAAAGGCGGCGGGATATCTCGAGAAAAAGGCAGGTTCTTCCGTTATAGTCCTCGGCAGCAGCGATGAAGGAAAGGCATATCTTATCTGCGCGGTCACTCCGGACATCGCCGGCAAAGGGGTAAGCGCGAAGGAACTTATAAGCGGCATATCAGGCAGGATAGGCGGTTCCGGCGGAGGCAGGGAGACGTTCGCGCAGGCGGGCGGGAACCAACCCGCGGGGCTGGAGGAAGCGATGGCGGAAGCAAGGCGTATCCTGCGGGGAAAGGTGTAGGATGAGAAGCATAAAGGTCGGGAGCAAGACTTTCGAGGCCCTTGTCAACAGGGACGACCAGGGCAAAAGGCGCATACAGGATAAGGTCGCGAACATCATCAGGAACGTCAGGGACGAGGGCGACGCGGCGCTCATCAGGTATACCAGCAGGTTCGATAAGGTGGACCTGAGGCGCAAGCAGCTGAGGGTGACCGAGGCGGAGATAAGCGGGGCTTACCAGGACATAAAGCCCGAGATAGTGAACACGCTGAAAAAGATCATCAGGAACATCGACAAGTTCTACCGCAAACAGGTCCCAACATCGTGGACCATAAGGCACGAATCGGGCGTAGAGCTTGGGGAGAAATTCGAGCCGATAGAAAAAGTCGGTGTTTACGTCCCCAGCGGGACGGTACCGCTTGTATCAAGCGTATACATGACGGTCCTGCCGGCCAAGATAGCGGGGGTAAAGAAGATCATCATGGTCTCGCCCCCTAACAAGTACGGAAGCGTGGACCCCCACATACTGGTGGTGGCCAACCTGCTGGACGTCGACGAGATATACAAGGTGGGAGGCGCCCAGGCGATAGCCGCGCTCGCCTTCGGGACGAAAACTGTCCCAAAGGCGGACAAGATCGTCGGCCCGGGCAATGAGTACGTCACTGAAGCCAAGCGCCAGGTATTCGGCTACTGCGATATAGACATGCTGGCCGGCCCCAGCGAGGTGCTTATAATCGCGAACCATCACTCGAATCTTGATTTTCTGAAGAAGGACCTGCTGGCCCAGGCCGAGCATCACAAGGGCCTCTCCATACTTGTGACTCCCTCAAAACGGGTATTCAACGCCATGCACAGCGACCCGGAGATAAAGGGATACATAATAAAGGTCAAGAACCTGGACGAGGCGGCCCGCGTATCCAACCAGATAGCCCCGGAGCACCTGGAGCTGATGGTCAAGTCGCCCAACAGGGTGCTGAAGAACATAACCAACGCCGGGGCCATATTCCTCGGGCAGTACACGCCCGTTGCCCTCGGCGACTACGTAGCGGGCCCCAGCCACGTGCTTCCCACCGGGGGGACGGCCAGGTACTCTTCCGGGCTCAACTTGAGAAGCTTTATAAAGAGCTCGCATATAATATCGTACTCAAAGAAAGCGCTCAGCGGTTCGGCCGAGTGGGTGCGCGAGATCGCCGAGCTCGAGCAACTTCAGAAACACTGGGATTCTGTCCGTGTGAGGTGTGAATAGAGATTATAGAGTATCGGGTATCGAGTATCGAGTATAGAGTATAGAGTATCGAGTATCGGGTATAGAGTATCGAGTATCGGGTATAGAGTATCGAGTATAGAGTATCGAGTATCGGGTATCGAGTATAGAGGGGGGGGACATGAGCATATTCGGCAAGAAAGAAGGAGCGGCAAGGAAGACAAGCTACGAGAGGAAGTCCAAGGAAACACAGATAGATATACCTCTTTTGAACGTGGACGGATCAGGTAAAACCGAGATATCCACCACGATAGGGTTTCTTGACCACATGCTGACCCTTTTCGCTTTCCACGGTTATTTCGACCTGGAGATGTCCGCGAGCGGCGACACACAGGTTGACAAGCACCACCTTAACGAGGATATCGGGATCGCCCTGGGGGAGGCTTTCAAGAAGGCGCTGGGGGATTTCAGGGGCATCGTCAGGACCGCTTCGGCGGAAGTTCCCATGGACATGGCCAGGGCGAAGGTGATCATAGACCTTTCCAACAGGGACGCCTTCAGTTTCACGGAAAGCACGTCCTCAGGCTATCCGGTAGCGGAAGACAAGGAAGGCTATTCCATGGAACTGGCCAAGGACCTGCTCCAGAGTTTCGCCAAGAACCTGCGGATCAACCTGCATGTCGAGATAGCGGGGGACGGCGATCTGCACCATTATCTTGAGGCGGCCTTCAAGGCGCTCGGGGTAGCCCTGGACAAGGCGACGATGATCGATACCCGCAGGGAGGGCGAAGTGCCTTCGAGCAAGGGGATACTTTAGGGGGCCGGGAGCTTTGAGCTTGCAGTTTTTAGCCGGGACATGGGGGTGTTCCGGATGGGAGGATCCACACCGGGCGGAGGGGCCCAGCAGGAATACCCCCATGGCCTGTGGGCAGGGAGCCGGGAGGCGGGAGCTTGCAGCCGGGAATTAAAAGCAGATGGCGGGCGGAAATTGATAGCGATAATTGATTACGGGTCCGGGAATCTCAGGAGCGTTTATAACGCTTTCCGGTTTTTAGGGCAGGAAGTCCGGGTCTGTCAAAGTCCGGAAGAACTTGTCCGGGCTGACAAAATAGTGCTGCCCGGTGTCGGGTCCTCGAAAGACGCGATGGAAGGTCTCGAGAGCCGCGGGCTCACCGGGCCGCTTGTTGACCAGCTGGGTAAAGGCAAACCATTTCTCGGGATCTGCCTGGGCCTGCAGCTTCTCTTTGAAAGGAGCGAGGAAAGCGGGGGATGCGACTGCCTCGGGCTTGTAAAGGGCCAGGTAAGGCTTTTCCCAGGCGGCGGGGGCAGAAAGGTGCCCCAGATAGGCTGGAACACGGTCGAGGCGGCCGGCGGCGCCTGCCCGCTTTTCAGGGGGATACAGAGCGGCAGCTATTTTTATTTCGTTCATTCATATTACTGCGATTGCGGCCAGGAAGGCAATATCTCCGGACGGACGGAATACGGCGTGAATTACGCGTCGGCGATATGGAAAGAAAATATCTTCGCTGTCCAGTTCCATCCGGAAAGGTCGCAGTCCAACGGGCTCAAAATACTGGAGAACTTCACAGAATTATGAAAGTGATACCGGCGGTAGACATAATAGGCGGAAAGACCGTGAGGCTCGAACAGGGCAGGTACGACCGCAAGCTGAGCTATGACGTCGAGCCTCTCGAGGCGGCGAGAAAATGGGAAGCGATGGGCGCCGAGATGCTCCACGTGGTGGACCTCGACGGCGCGAGGGAAGGCCGGCCCGTCAATCTTAACACCGTGAGGGAGATAGCCAGGGCCGTCAACATACCCGTCGAGGCGGGCGGGGGTTTCAGGAAAGAGATCGATATAAAAGACGCCCTCAATAACGGGGTGTGGCGCGTCGTTGTGGGCTCCAAGGCCTTAGAGGAGATAGATTTCGCCCGCGACGTGATCGAGAATTTCAGGCAGCAGGTGATACTCAGCCTTGACGCGCGGGATTTCAGGCCCCAGGTGCGCGGGTGGGAGAAAGAGGTCGACCTGGACGTCTTCGACGTCCTGAGGAAATTCGTGTCCTTCGGGGCCAGGGAGCTTATATACACCGATATAACCAAGGACGGCATGCTCGCCGGACCCAACACGGAGCATATCAAAAAGATACTGTCTGAGGTAAAAGTTAAACTGATATCCGCCGGGGGGATCAAGAACGTCGACCATATAAGGCAGTTAAGCAGATTGGAACCGCTGGGCCTGTCGGGAGTGATAATAGGCAGGGCTCTTTACGAAGGGACTATAGACCTGAAGGAGGCTATCGATGCTGGCAAAGAGGATAATACCCTGCCTTGACGTAAAGGACGGCAGGGTCGTGAAGGGGATAAATTTCGTGAACCTGAGGGACGCGGGAGACCCGGTCGAGAACGCGAGGATCTACAACGACGAAGGCGCCGACGAGCTGGTCTTTCTGGATATAACGGCAAGCCACGAGAAGAGAAAGACCATGGTCGATGTGGTGGGAAGGGTCGCTGAACAGGTCTTCATGCCTTTTACCGTGGGAGGCGGCATATCCGCGTCCGAAGACATAAGGGACCTTCTTAACGCCGGGTGCGACAAGGTGTCGATAAATACCGCCGCTGTAGAGAAGCCCGCCTTCATAAAGGAAGCCAGCGATAAGTTCGGTTCGCAGTGCGTGGTCGTGGCCATAGACGCCAAGGCCAAAGACGATTCCTGGGAGGTCTATGTAAGGGGCGGAAGGGACGCGACCGGCAAGGACGCCGTGGAATGGGCGCGTGAAGCCGAGAAGCAGGGCGCCGGCGAAATACTCCTGACCAGCATGGACAGGGACGGGACAAAGGACGGCTACGATGTGGCGCTCACCCGCGCGATAAGCGAGGCTGTGGGCATACCCGTGGTGGCTTCCGGAGGCTGCGGGAGTTTAGAGCATTTCGCGGAGGCTCTGACCGAAGGCAAGGCCGACGCGGCCCTGGCGGCGTCGGTGTTCCACTTCAAGGAGTTCACGATACGCCAGGTCAAGGAGTATCTCAAGGAAAAAGGGATCCCGGTCAGGGATTAGCTCAACAGGCGCATAGGGGGGGCAATGAGTTTCATAGATAAGCTGAATTTCGACGATAAAGGCCTCATGCCGGCCATAATACAGGACGCGGATTCCTCAAGGGTGCTTACCCTCTGCTATATGGACAGGGAGGCTCTTGAGAGGACCATGAAGGAAGGCAGGATATATGTTTTCAGGCGCTCCAGGGGCCGGGTGATGCTGAAAGGCGAGACATCGGGCTGCGTGCAGAGCGTGGAAGAGGTTTACATCGACTGCGCCGAGAACTCGCTGCTTTTCAAAGTGCGGCAGGAGAGGGCCGCATGCCACCTGGGTTATTTCAGCTGTTATTTCAGGAGGATCGGCGAGAAAGGCGAGACGGTGATCGAGGAGGAGCGGGTCTTCGACCCGAAGGACGTATATAAAAAGTAAACGGCATGCGGTAAGCAGCAGGCAGTAAGAAGCAGGAAGTAAGAAGAGAAATGTTCTATCCAAGCAGGGAAGAGTTCATAGAGCTGGCGAAAAAAGGCAATGTCATACCTGTCTACCAGGAGCTCCTGGCCGATTTTGACACGCCTTTGTCCGCTTATCTGAAAATAGAGGAGGGCTTTTCATACCTTCTCGAGTCCGTGGAATTCGGCGAGCGGATGGGCAGGTATTCCTTTCTGGGATGCAACCCTTCGCTGGTCATCGAGTCCACGGAAGACGAGATCACCTTCACGCGCGGGAAAATGGTGGAAAAAAGAAAGGCGAAAAAGGACCCGATAGAGGAGGTCAGGAACTTTATGTCCAAGTTCCGTTTCGTCAGCGTGAAAGGCCTGCCCAGGTTCTGCGGCGGGCTCGTCGGGTACATCGGTTATGACATGGTCCGGTTCATAGAGGATCTTCCCGACGAGAACGCGAGCGACCTCGACATCCCGGACATGCAACTGGTCCTTACCGACACTATCCTTATCTTCGACCACGTCGACCATAAGATAAAAGTGGTCTCAAATTCCCTGGTCGAGAAGGACGACCCGGGGGAGGCTTACGACAAGGCCTGTGAGAAAATAGACAGGCTCGTGCGGAAGCTGAAAAAACCCTCGGAAAAACCCGGCGAGTTCCGGGAAACGGGCAAGGCGCCTGAAGTGGGGTCTAATTTCTCCCAGGAGGATTTCTGCCGCATAGTCGACAGGGCGAAAGAGTACATACGCGACGGGGACATAATACAGGTTGTCCTTTCCCAGCGGCTGACCAGGAGCACCGGAGCCGACCCTTTTTCGATATACAGGGCGCTGCGCTCGATAAACCCGTCCCCGTATATGTATTACCTTGAATTCGGGAAATACAAGATAGTCGGCTCGTCCCCGGAGATCCTCGTAAGGTCCGAGGACTCCCAGGTGGAGGTAAGGCCCATAGCCGGCACGCGCAAGCGCGGCTCCGACGGCGAGGAGGACCTGGCTTTGGAAAAAGAGCTTTTGGCCGATCCCAAGGAAAGGGCCGAGCACATAATGCTTGTGGACCTCGGCCGCAATGATATAGGCAGGGTCTGCGAGTATTCCAGCGTCCAGGCGCGCGAGGTGATGCGGGTCGAAAAATATTCGCACGTAATGCATATAGTGAGCGACGTGGTGGGCACGCTCAAAGAGGACAAGGACGTGTTCGACCTTATCAGGGCCACTTTCCCCGCGGGCACGGTGACGGGCGCCCCCAAGATAAGGGCGATGGAGATAATAGACGAGCTTGAGAACCTGCGCAGGGGCCCTTACGCCGGCTGTGTGGGTTATATAAGTTTTTCCGGGAACATAGACCTCTGCATCACTATCAGGACGATAGTGATGAGCGGCCGGACGGCGTATATACAGGCGGGGGCGGGCATCGTCCTGGATTCCGTGCCGGAATACGAGTACAAGGAAACGATGAGCAAGGCCAGGGCCCTGATCAAGGCGATAGAGTCCGCCGAAAGAGGCATGGAATGATACTTGTAATAGATAATTACGACTCTTTCACTTATAACCTGGTCCAGTACCTGGGCGAACTGGGGCAGGAGGTAGTGGTATACCGCAACGACAAGATAGAACCGGAAAAGGTGGGTGACCTGTCCCCTGAAAGGATAATAATATCGCCCGGTCCGGGCAGGCCCTCCGACGCGGGCGTATCGATGGAAGTGATACGCGCGTACGAGGCGAAGATACCGATACTGGGAGTGTGCCTGGGCCACCAGTGCCTGGGCCAGGTGCACGGGGCGGATATAGTCAGGGGCGACAGGATAATGCACGGCAAGGTGAGTGAGGTCCACCATAACGGCGAGGGCATATTCAGCGGCATACCTTCGCCTTTCAGCGCCACGCGGTATCATTCGCTGATAATAGAACCGGGAAGCCTTAAGGCCCCACTGTCCTCGGCGGCCTGGACAGAGGAGAAGGAGATAATGGCCGTACGCCACGAGAAGTATCCCGTATGGGGCGTCCAGTTCCACCCGGAATCGATACTTACCGAGCACGGCAAGGATATACTCAGGAACTTTATCGATAAACCCTAGCGCGAAGCGCGGCAAAGGCGGAGAGATGAACATAAAAGATGCCATAGCGAAGGTGATGAGGTTCGAGGACCTGACCGAGGCCCAGACGAGTTCCGTTTTCGGCCTCATCATGTCGGGCGGGGCTACTCACGCCCAGATAGCGGCCCTTATAACCGCGCTCAGGATGAAGGGCGAGACCGTGGAAGAGTTGACCGGCGCCGCCAAAGCGATGCGTAAGAAGTCGGTCAAGATCAGGGTCCCGGGGCAGCGCCTGAAGGTGGTGGACACCTGCGGGACCGGCGGATCGGGCAGCAACACGTTCAACGTCTCCACGACGGCGGCTTTCGTGGCGGCAGGCTGCGGCGTAAGGGTGGCCAAGCACGGGAACAGGTCCGCGTCCAGCCACTGCGGCAGCGCCGACGTCCTCGAGCAGCTCGGCGTGGCGATAAACGCGCCGGCAAAGATAACGGAAGAATGCATAAGGCGCGTCGGGATAGGTTTCATGTTCGCTCCTCTTTTCCACGGCGCCATGAAGCACGCGGCCCTGCCGAGGAAAGAGATAGGAGCCAGGACGATCTTCAACATGATAGGCCCACTCTGCAACCCGGCTTCGGCGAAGTACCAGGTAATGGGGGTGTACGAGGACAAGATGACCGAGGTTATGGCGCGCGTCCTGAAAAAGCTCGGCGCCAGGCGGGCGTACGTGGTCCACGGCCACGGGCCTCTTGACGAGGTATCCTTATCCGGCAGGACAAGGGTCAGCGAGCTGAAAGGCGGAAGGATAAGGACATACTACGTGACGCCCGCGTCGTTCGGCCTTAAGAAAGCGCCGATAGCGAGCATAAAAGGCGGGTCCGCCAGGCGCAACGCGAAGACTGTCTTCGGCGTGCTTTCGGGCAGAAAAGGCCCGGCAAGGGATATAGTGCTGGCCAATTCCGCGCTCGCTCTTATGGCGGCGGGCAGGGCCGGGAAGTTGAAAAAGGCCGTCGATATGGCGGCTTCGTCGATAGATTCCGGCAGAGCCATGGAAAAACTGGAACAGCTTATAATAATGACCAACAGCTGAGGCTATGCCGGCGGGTTACCGGTGAACGGGAGGCTCGATGATACTTTCTAAAATATTAGAGGAAAAAAGGCGCGAGGTCGAGGAAGCCCGCAAGAGGATATCCCTGGGCGACCTGAAAAAGAAGGCCGAGGCGCTGTATATAAGCAGCATGTTCAAAAAGAACATATCGAGGAAGGGCCATATAAACCTTATCGCGGAGGTCAAGAAAAGCTCGCCGTCGAGGGGGATCATACGCGCCGATTTCGACCCCCTGAAGATAGCCATGGCCTATCACGCGGCCGGCGCGGCCGCCATCAGCGTCCTGACCGACGAGAGGTTCTTCGACGGCAGGCTCGAGTATCTCAAGATGATAAAAGAACGGGTAACCCTGCCCGTTCTCAGAAAGGACTTCATAATAGACGAGTACCAGATCTACGAGACGGCGGCGGCGGGCGCTGACGCGATGCTTCTTATCGCGCAGATCCTGACGCGCGAGGAGCTGAACCGCTACACCGGGTTGTGCAAGGATATGGGGATGGACGTCCTGGTAGAGGTGCACAACGAGGAGGATGTCGACAAGGCTCTCGGCAGCTCCGCGTCCGTGATCGGCATCAATAACAGGGACCTGGCGACTTTCAATGTCGACATAACCACTACCCAGAGGCTTATAAGGATGATACCCGACTCGAAAACAATAGTGTCTGAAAGCGGGATAGAGACCTATGAACAGGTGATGTTCCTGAAGAGCCTCGGGGTGAACGCGGTGCTGATAGGCGAGACCTTCATGAGGGCGGAGAACATCGGCGAGAAGGTGCGCGAGCTGATGAGGGAATATTGATCCTGAAAAAAGCTGAAAGGAAGAAGATGGAAGATAACAAGATACTCCTGAACGAGAAAGAGATGCCGCGCGAGTGGTATAATATCCAGCCGGACCTGCCGGCGCCGCTCCTGCCGCCGGTCAACCCGGGCACAGGCAAACCCATCGGGCCGGAGGACCTTTCCGCGATATTTCCCATGGGGCTTATCCAGCAGGAGGTCTCCATGGAGAAATACATAGAGATACCGGATGAGCTTGTGGACATCTACCGGTTATGGAGGCCTACGCCCCTGAGAAGGGCGCGGAGGCTTGAAAAGGCCCTTGATACGCCGGCGAGGATCTACTATAAGGATGAGAGCGTATCCCCTCCAGGCAGCCATAAACCCAACACCGCGGTCGCCCAGGCATATTACAACAAGAAAGAAGGGGTAAAAAAGCTTACGACCGAGACCGGCGCGGGCCAGTGGGGAAGCGCCCTGTCTTTCGCGTGCAACATACTGGACCTCGAATGCGAGGTCTACATGGTAAGGGTAAGCTACGAGCAGAAGCCGTACAGGAAGTTCATGATGAACATCTGGAACGGCACGGTCTATTCTTCGCCCAGCGACAGGACTGGATCCGGCCGAAAGATACGGGAAAAGGACCCGGACACGACCGGCAGCCTGGGCATCGCCATATCCGAGGCTGTCGAGGTCGCCGCTAAGAACGATGACACCAAATATTCCCTGGGCAGCGTCCTCAACCATGTCCTGCTGCACCAGACCATAGTGGGCCTTGAGACAAAAAAACAGCTCAAGGTAGCGGGGGAGGACCCCGATATACTTATAGGCTGCTGCGGCGGCGGCAGCAATTTCGCCGGCTTCGCCTTTCCTTTCGTCAAAGACAAGCTCGACGGCCGGGACATACAGATAATCGCCACCGAACCTACCGCGTGTCCCACTCTCACGAGAGGGCCTTACAGGTATGATTTCGGGGATACGGCCCAGATGACGCCGCTTCTGAAGATGCATACGCTGGGGCACAATTTTGTCCCGCCGGGTATACACGCGGGCGGGCTCAGATATCACGGGATGGCGCCCCTGGTGAGCCTTCTGGTCGACCAGAAGGTGATAGAGCCCAGGGCTTATCACCAGAACCCCGTATTCGAGTCAGCGGTCCTTTTCGCCAGGACGGAAGGCATCATCCCGGCGCCTGAGACAGCGCACGCGATAAAGGCGGTGGTCGACGAAGCCGAGAGGTGCAGGCAGGCAAACGAGGAGAAATGCATAGTGCTCATGTTCAGCGGGCACGGCCATTTCGACCTTTCAGCCTACAACGCTTTCCTGTCGGACGGCCTCGAGGATTTTGACCTGCCTGACGAACTGATAAAGAAAGCTCAAGAGGATATACCCGTAGTGGAATGAGCGGGTCGGAGGCGCGTGGAAAAAACTGAGACGGCTGTAAAGATCTGCGGCGTGACCAGACTGGAAGACGCAGACCTGGCTTGCGGGTCAGGGGCTGACTTCTTGGGGTTTATCTTTGTCAAGGGCACGCCGAGGGCGCTGACAGGGGAAGCCGCCGGCGATATTATCAAGAGGCTGCCTGAGGCGTCGCGGCGAAAAGCCAGGATGGTGGCTCTTTTCAGGGACGCGGACATGCGTGAAGTGGCGGAGATTGTTTCAAGCTGCGGGTTCGACCTGGTCCAGCTTCACGGCGGCGAAACCCCGGAATACTGCCGGGAACTTAAAGAGACGCTCGCCGGAAGCGGTTCAGGCGAGGTCGGGATAATGAAGGTCTTCAAGGTCGGCGAGGGCATATTGCCGGCGGGAGAGCATATTTACGCAGATTACGACGCGGCCGATTATTTCGTTTTCGACACGTTCGATCCTGATACCGCGGGCGGCACCGGAGAACGCTTCAACTGGGACGTGGTGGCCAGGGAGCGGGAGAGGATCAGCAAGCCGTTCTTTGTGGCCGGGGGCCTGGAACCGTCCAACGTGGCCGACGCGGTAAGGGCAACGCGCCCTTACGGGGTCGATGTATCCAGCGGGGTGGAAACTTCACCCGGGGAAAAGGACGGACAACTTATAAAGGAGTTCATAGAAAATGCGAAAAAAGCGTAAAGTCCCGGACAAGAGGGGATATTTCGATGTTTTCGGGGGGGAGTATGTCCCCGAGACCCTGATGCCGGCTCTCAAGGAACTGGCCTCATCGTACAGGAAGATCGGCAGGTCGCGTCCTTTTAAAAAGAAGCTGGATCATTATCTTAAGGAATACGCCGGCAGGCCGACGCCGCTGTATTACGCGGAAAATCTCACAAAAATGCTCGGCGGCGGGAAGATCTACCTTAAAAGGGAGGACCTCCTGCATACCGGGGCCCACAAGATAAACAATACTATCGGGCAGGCTCTTCTGGCGGTATCCATGGGTAAAAAGCGGCTCATAGCCGAAACGGGAGCGGGTCAGCACGGGGTGGCGACAGCCACCGTCGCCGCGCTTTTCGGGCTTGAGTGCGACGTGTACATGGGCACGGAGGATATCGAGAGGCAGAACCTGAACGTGTTCCGGATGAAGCTTCTCGGCACCAGGGTAATACCGGTCTCCAGCGGGTCCCGCACATTGAAGGACGCCACCAACGAGGCTATCCGGGACTGGGTCACCAACGTGAAGGATACCCACTACATCATAGGTTCCGTGGTCGGCCCGCATCCTTATCCCATGATGGTCAGGGATTTCCAGGCGGTCATAGGCCGCGAGGTCCGCTCTCAGCTGGCGAAAAAAGAAAAAAGGCTCCCAACCCACCTGGTGGCGTGCGTGGGCGGCGGCAGCAACTCGATAGGCCTTTTCCACCCGTTCTTTAACAGGCCGAAGGTAAGGTTCATAGGCGTTGAGGCGGCCGGCACCGGCATCAAGACGGGGCATCACGCGGCAGCTCTAATGAAAGGAAGGATAGGGGTCCTCCACGGGAGCAAGAGCTTCCTCCTTGAGGACAGCGACGGCCAGGTAAAGATAGCTCATTCCGTTTCAGCCGGCCTCGATTATCCGGGAGTGGGGCCGGAGCACTCCTATTACATGAAGATCGGGCGGGCCAGTTATGTTTCGGTCGATGATAAGCAGGCCCTGGAAGGCGTGAACATGCTCTCCACGGTGGAAGGTATTATCCCGGCTCTTGAGACGGCTCACGCGATCTATTACCTCAAGAAGCTGGCGAAGAAGACCAGAAAAAGCGACATCATAGTTCTTTGCCTGTCGGGACGCGGGGACAAGGATATAGATATAATCAAGAAGCACATGTGAAAGGAAACAAGTGAACAGGATAGATAAGACGTTCAAGAGATTGCGGCAGGGCAAAAAGAAGGCTTTTATCGCTTACATAGCGGCGGGCGATCCGGATATGAAGACCTCCGCCGCGCTGGTCCTGGCCCTGGCCGAAAACGGCGCGGACATCATAGAACTGGGCATACCTTTTTCCGACCCGCTCGCGGACGGGCCTACCATACAGAAGGCTTCACAGAGAGCTTTGGAGGCCGGCTGCACCGTGCGGAAGGTCCTTGATATGGTGAAGGGCCTGAGAAAAAGGATAGAGACCCCGCTGGTGTTCATGACATATTACAACATCGTTTTCAACTACGGGGTAAGCAGGTTCATAAAAGACGCCAAAAAAGCCGGAGCGGACGGCATCATCGTGCCGGACCTTCCCATGGAGGAATCGAAAGAGCTGACAAGGACCGCTGACCATGAGGATTTCAGCGTGATACTCCTGGCAGCCCCCACGACGTCGTCCGAAAGGTTCAGGAAGATATCGGCGCGCTCCCGCGGCTTTATCTATTACGTATCGCTTACCGGCGTAACGGGCGCCAGGAAAAAGCTTTCAGCCGGCCTGAAAAAGGACGTCCGGGCCCTCAAAAAACTCACTGGTAAACCTATCTGCGTGGGGTTCGGGGTCTCGACTTCTTCGCAGGCGGAGGATATAGCTCACTCCGCTGACGGGATAATAGTCGGCAGCGCCATAATCAAGGTGCTGGAGAAGCATCTCGGCGACAGGAGGGGCATGATAAAGGCGGTAGGGGATTTCGCCGGCTCCATATCCAGGGCCGTCCACAGGGTCAGGGCGCGATGAGGATGATGGGCCTGGACATAGGCACAAAGAACATCGGCGTGGCTCTCAGCGACGAAAGCGGGACCCTCGCGCAGGGTAAAGAAGTGATCCGCAGGACCGGCGACGAAAAGGCCATAGCGAGGATCAAGGAGATAGCTGAAGAGTATAAGGTAAAAGAGATAGTTCTCGGCCTGCCCCTTTGTATGAATGGCACTATCGGGGAAAGGGCGAAAGACAGCGCGAGGTTCGCGGAAAAGCTTGAGTTAAGGACCGGATTACAGGTAAGGCTGTGGGATGAGCGCTTCAGCACCCGCGAGGCGGAAAAAGCGATGCTTGAAGCCTCCGTGAGAAGGGAAAAAAGAAAGAAGGTCGTGGACAAGCTCGCCGCGCAGATCATCCTCCAGAGTTACCTGGACAGCCTGGAAAAGAAAGAAGGTTAATTTGTTCAAGAAATATCACAGGACCAACGGGGTCACCGTAATAGCCTCCCCGATGCCGGGGATGACGTCGGTGTCGATAGGCGTGTGGATCGGCGTGGGCGGCAGGTTCGAGCCCGCGGCGCAGAGCGGCATAAGCCACCTCATAGAGCACATGCTCTTCAAGGGCACGTTCACCCGCACCGCCAAGGGGTTGAAGGAGGAAGTAGAGGGTGTAGGCGGGTCTTTCAACGGTTTCACCTCAGACGAGGTGACCTGTTACATGGTCAAGGTCCCTTACAAGTACGTTGAGATGGGCATGGATGTCCTTTCCGACATGGTCATCAACGCCAGATTCGACAAGAACGACCTAGCCCGCGAGAAATTCGTGGTGTGCGAAGAGATCAAGATGTACAGGGACCAGCCGGCCGACCATGTCATGGACCTTCTGCTGGGTCTGATGTGGCCGGGGGATCCGCTGGGGCGGCCCCTTACCGGCAACATAACTACCGTCAAACGGCTGACCAGGAAGGAGATCGTGGGATTCAAAGAAAGGAACTATCACCCCGGCAATATGGCTGTGGTGGTGGCCGGCAGGGTGGAGCCGGCGAGGGTGCGCGATCATGTGATGAGGAAATTCGCGGTCCAGAAGAGAAAAAAGAAGGCCGCGGTCAAGTCGCCCCGGGTAGGGCAGAAAGCCCCGAGGTTCAGGATAGCCGGCGGCGACACCAAACAGGCGCACCTGGCCATGGGCTTCCGGGCGCTCGACGGCAACTCGCGAGAGAGGTTCGCGATGAAGATAATGAACGTGATACTGGGCGGCAACATGTCCTCGCGCCTTTTTGAGGAACTCCGGGAGAAGTACGGGCTTTGCTACGACATATCCTCCACTTACAAGAGGCACAGCGACGTGGGCGAGCTGCAGATACACGCCGGAGTCGACAACAGGAAGGCCGCGAGGTCGGTCTCGGCCATACTGGACGAGCTGAAAAGGATGAGGGACCTAGGGGTCACCGGGGATGAGATGCTGCGCGCCAAGGAGTTCATCAAGGGGCAGTTCCTGCTGGCGATGGAGGGGACCTCCACGAGGATGCTGTGGCTGGGGGACAGGCTTATGACCCACCGGCATATACCCGAACTTTCGGAGGTCATATCGAAGATAGATTCCGTGACGGAAGCGGAGATACGGTCAATATGCGGGAAGATATTCAGCGCCTGCGCGGTAAATCTGGCGATCATAGGCGATATAGGGGAAAAAGACAAAAGGACGATAAGGAAAGAACTGAATAAACTATGAGAGGCACGTTCCGGCTCGCGAGGGTCTTCGGCATTAACATAGATATCCACGTCACGTTCTTCCTGCTGCTGGGGTTTTTCTTTCTCCTGCTGGGGTTCAGGGGGCTGTGGCTGATAATAGGCGTCTTTTTCTTTGTGACCGTCCACGAGCTGTGCCACAGCCTGGCAGCCGCTTATTTCGGTATAAAGGTCAAGAGAATAACGCTCCTGCCGATAGGCGGGGTGGCTTCCATGCCCGAGATACCGAAAAAACCTTACCAGGAGCTGATCATATCTATCGCCGGTCCGCTGTCTAACGTGATAATAGTGCTTATTTTCTATTACCCGTTACGGGCATTCCTGGGTGATGAGACGCTCATGTATCCCTTCAAGGTCATAACGGGGCAGGCCAAGTATACCGGGGCTTTCAACATCATAGCGCATGTCTACTGGATAAACCTCGTCCTGGCGGTCTTCAACATGATACCCGCTTTCCCCATGGACGGCGGAAGGGTCCTGAGGGCCGCGCTTTCATACAGGATGTCCTACAGGGAGGCTACCGCCATAGCCGTCAGGTTCGGACACATCTTCGCCCTGCTTTTCGCTTATATCGGCATAGTCCACGGGCAGATATTCCTCCTTATAATAGCCGTGTTCATATACATGGCGGCGTCCAGCGAGGGGATACAGGTGGACGTGTCGGAAACGATAAAAAATTACACCGTCAGGGATATCCTGCCGGAGGATTTTGAAAAGGTCAGCCCGGACGCGCCGCTTTCAAAAGTGCTGGAGCGGATCTTCCACTCCCACCAGGAGAACTTTCCCGTGATGGATGACGGGCAAATGGCGGGCTTTATCACCCGCAGGGAGGTCATCCACGGGATGCATGAGAAAGGAAAGGACGCCAGGGTGGACCAGGTCATGAGGACCGATATTGAACCTGTGACGATAAGCGCCGGGCTTCACGAGGTCCAAAAGATCATGCACAGGTACAATACCACCGCGCTGCCTGTCCAGAGAGGCGGGCGTATAGTAGGCGTCGTCACGCTGGATGATATTAACAGGGTCTACATGATGGTCCACGAGGCCTAGACAAGGAAAAAAGATGAGCGAAAAAAACAAGAAGATACTTATCGCGCCCAGCATCCTTTCCGCTGATTTCAGCAGGCTGGGCGAAGAGGTGCGTTCCGTGGAAAATGCCGGGGCCGATTGGCTGCACATAGACGTCATGGACGGCGTGTTCGTGCCTAACATCACCATAGGGCCTCTTGTAATAAAGTCGATAAGGGGCCTGACGGGACTTTTCTTCGACGTGCATCTTATGATAGACGACCCCGGCAGGTACGTAGAACGGTTCGCCGAGGCGGGCAGCGATCTTATAAGTTTTCATATCGAGGCCTGCGACGAGCCCCTTAAGACGATAGAAAAGATCAGGTCATGCGGTAAAAAAGCCGGTGTCTCGATAAAACCGGGGACGGATGTCAGCGCTCTTGACGCGGTCATCGATAAGGTGGACATGGTACTTTTGATGACGGTCGAGCCCGGGTTCGGCGGCCAGGAGTTCATGGAAGATGTCCTTGAAAAAACGTCCGCTTTAAGGAAACGTTTCACCGGTTACATACAGGTGGACGGCGGCATAAATCCCCGGACCGCGAAAAAAGCGGTTGATGCCGGGGTAGGCGTGCTTGTCGCCGGCACGGCTGTTTTCGGGCAGGAGGACTATGCCGTGGCCATAAGAGGGCTCAGGGGCTGATTTTGTAAACTATTATAAATAAAGAACATATAGTCTAACGGAGGAAAGATGTCAAAGATCAAGTTCGGGACGGACGGCTGGAGGGCGGTAATAAGCGATGATTTCACTTTTGAGAACGTGGAGATAGTCGGCCAGGCTGTGGCGGATTTCATCAAGGCCCGGAAAAAAGGCGTGTACAGGAAGAAAAAGATCGTCGTAGGATACGATACGCGTTTTCTTTCCGGCAAGTACGCGGAGCTGGCGGCGCGGGTCCTCGCGGCCAACGGCATAAAAGTGTTCCTTTCGGATAAGCCCTGTTCGACGCCTTCGGTGGGCCTTTACATAAGGGACAACAAGCTGACCGGCGGCATCATGATAACCGCCAGCCATAATCCGTTCCAGTATAACGGTATCAAGTACAAGAACAATTACGGCGGTTCGGCCGGGAACGATATTATCGGCGCGATAGAGAAGAGACTTCACAAGAGGCCTGTCAGGACCATGCCCCTGGAAAAAGCGCTGAAGGAAAAAAGGGTGGTAATAGACGATCTTATGGGGCTTCAGATAAGGGACATAAAGAAATTCGCAGACATGAAGCTTTTGAAAAAGGCCAGGCTGAAGGTCCTCGTCGACTCGATGAACGGCACGGGGGACAGGTATCTTGAGAAGATACTGAAGGGGACCCCGGTCAGGCTTGATTTTATGTATGACGAGGTGAACCCGACCTTCAACGGCAGGGCGCCCGAGCCGAACGAGAAGCACCTTCAGGAGCTGATAAGCCGCGTGAAAAGAGGCGGCTACGACCTCGGGATAGCGACAGACGGGGATTCCGACCGCGTCGCCGTCGTCGACGAAAAAGGCGGCATACTTTCGGGCCACAAGGTGATGGCCCTTCTTTTCAAGCACCTTTACGAGAACCGCAAGATGACCGGAGGCGTTATACAGACGGTCTGCGGCACGGGCCTTATAGACAAGATGGCGGCCCGTTACGGCCTGAGAACATACGAGACCCCGGTGGGGTTCAAGTACATATGCGAGCTCATGACGAAAAGGGACATCCTTATAGGCGGCGAGGAGACCGGCGGCATAGGCTTCAAGAACTACATACCTGAGCGGGACGGGTTCCTCTCGGCCATGCTGATCATGGAGCTTATTATAAAGGAGAAAAAGCCGCTCAGCGCGATACTGAAAGAGATGGATAAAAAATACGGCAGTTACGTCTACGAGAGGGAGGATCTCGTCTTTGACGCCTCCAAACGTAAAAAGCTTATAAGCGGCATAAAGAAAAACCACCTCGAGAAGATCCTGGGCAGGCCGGTGGTGAAGGTCAACGAGTCGGACGGCACCAAGTTCATATGCGGCGACGGCAGTTGGCTGCTTCTAAGGCTTTCGGGCACCGAGCCCAAGCTCAGGGTCTACAGCGAGACGCGTTCAAAGAAGCGGTCGCTTGAGTATATAGCTTTCGGCAAAAAATACGCTTTCAGGTTCATAAAATAATGATCAGCCAGGACAGCACCAGGAATTTCTGCATAATCGCCCACATAGACCACGGCAAATCCACGCTGGCCGACCGCGTAATACAGATCACGGAAACGGTAAGCGGAAGGCAGTTCAGGGACCAGCTGCTTGACAGCATGGACCTGGAGCGCGAGAGGGGGATCACGATCAAATGCAGCGCCGTGCGGATAGTCTATAAGGCGAAAGACGGCAAGGAGTATATCCTCAACCTTATCGACACCCCGGGGCATGTCGATTTTTCCTATGAGGTATCAAAATCCATAGCGGCCTGCGAGGGGGCGCTGCTTTTGGTGGACGCTGTCCAGGGGGTCGAGGCCCAGACCATCGCGAACCTTTACCTGGCGATGGAGCACGAGCTGGAGATCATACCCCTGATCAACAAGATAGACCTTAAGAGCGCCAGGATAGAGGAGGTCAAACGCCAGATGAAGGACCTTCTAGGCGTCGATGACAGTGAGATCATGCTTATAAGCGCGAAAGAGGGCCTGGGTACCGAAGATGTCCTGGAGGCGATCGTCAGGAAGATCAAGCCGCCGGAGGGCGACCCGGAGGCCCCGCTGCAGGCCCTTATATTCGACTCATCCTATGACATCTACCGCGGCGTTATAATCTACGTGCGCATAGTGAACGGGTCCCTCAAGACAGGCATGCAGATCGAGATGATGAACAAGCATTCCCGTTACGATATAAAGGAGGTGGGCGTATTTACGCCTGAAGAGCGCCCCGTTGAGAAACTCGACTGCGGGCAGGTGGGATATATCGTCTGCAATATAAAGGAAGCCAGGGAGGTGGTGGTCGGTGATACTATCACGAACCTCGAGGCCCCGGCCGAGGAGCCGCTTCCCGGCTACAAACAGGTGAAGCCCATGGTCTTCAGCGGCATATATCCCGTCAGCAACGAGGATTACGAGGACCTTAAAAGCGCGATGGAGAAATTAAGGCTTTCAGATTCATCTTTCATATACGAAGCCGAGACCTCCGCGGCTCTCGGTTTCGGGTTCAGGTGCGGTTTCCTGGGGCTTTTGCATATGGAGATAATACAGGAGCGGCTGGAACGCGAGTTCGATCTTGATCTTATAGCGTCCTCGCCGAGCGTGAATTACAAGATAAGGCTTTCCAACGGCGATCTCATAGAAGTAGATAACCCCACTAAGTACCCGGACAACGAGAGGATACAGTCCGTCGAGGAGCCGTTCGTGAGATGCCACATCTTCGCGCCCTCGGAATCGCTCGGCCCGCTCATGAAGCTTTGCGAGAACAAAAGAGGCGAGTTCGTCAGCACCAAATATCTCGACCCCCAGAGGGCTCAGCTGACCTATAACATGCCCCTGGCCGAGATAATCGTGGATTTTTATGATAAGATAAAATCCTCTACCCAGGGGTACGGCTCGCTCGACTACGAGCTGACGGGTTACAGGAAGTCCGACATAGTCAAGCTGGAGATACTGATAAACGGCGTGCCCTGCGACGCGCTTTCCGCGATCGTCCACAAGGAAAAGGCCAGGAGGATGGGGCTTGAGCTTGTGCAGAAGCTTAAAGAGACCATTCCCAGGCACATGTTCAAGATAGCCGTACAGGCCGCCGTGGGGGGCAACATACTGGCAAGGTCCGACATATCCGCCCTGAAAAAACACGTGACGGGAAAGTGCTACGGGGGGGACATAACCAGGAAGAGAAAGCTCTGGGAAAAACAGAAAGAGGGCAAGAAAAAGATGAGAAGGATAGGCCAGGTCGACGTGCCCAAAGAAGCGTTCCTTAAAGCGATGAGGATATCATGAAAATAAAAATAAACTGGGACTACTGGTGGAACGAGTGGATAAAACCGATCATAATAGCGGCGATACTGGCCCTTTTTATTCGGACTTTCATCGTGCAGCCCTTCAAGATACCGTCGAACTCGATGTACCCCACGCTGAAGCCCGGGGACAGGATATTCGTCAGCAAGTTCATCTACGGGGCCTGGATCCCTTTCACCGATCTCAGGCTGCCTGATGTGAGAGGCCCCGAAACGGGTGATATCGTTGTCTTCACTTCCCCGGTCGAGAAGAAAAAATACCTGGTAAAGCGCTATATAGCCGGCGGGGGGCAGACCGTCAGTATAGAGGGAGGCGCCGTATACGTGGACGGCGAAAAACTGGTATCCTCGCCGATGAGGAGATTCTTTTATTATGACCGCGGCGAATACAGCGGGGAGAGAGGCCCTGTCCGCGTGCCGGAAGGGCATTTTTATGTGCTGGGAGATAACAGCGCCAACTCGATGGATTCCAGGTACTGGGGGTTTGTCCCGTACAGGAACCTGGTGGGGAAAGCGTTCCTAGTGCACTGGCCGCCCAAGAGGATACAGATCCTTCGGGAAGGGGATTAAGGGTAAGGGTATTGAGTATCGAGTATTGGGTATAGGGTGTTGAACGCGGGGTTTTGGACTCGAAACCCGATACACAGAACACTTGACTTAGTTTTTTTAAGGAGCGACGTGAACTGGGCTAACAGGATAACGATACTGAGGATAATACTGGTCCCGGGGTTCATCACGGCTGTGATGTACCACCGTCTGGGCCTCGCCTTTCTCATCTTTCTCGCCGCCACTCTCACGGACGCGCTGGACGGGTACATAGCGCGCAGCCGCAAGCAGAAAACAAGGCTCGGGGCGGTAATGGACCCTATCGCAGACAAGCTGCTTATCGGAAGCGCGTTCATATGCTTCAGCCTGGTAACAGGGCTTCCCGAATACCTCAAAATGCCGGTTTATGTCCCGATAATCGTTATCTCCAGGGACGTGATCATACTTCTCGGCGCTTTGGTCATATATCTGGTGACCGGCGCGATAGACGTCAAACCCACCATAATAGGCAAGGTCACGACCTTCCTGCAGATGCTTACCATAATATCCGTCCTGCTGCGGTTCCCTTATTCGAGCTGGGTATGGAACGGGACGGTCATCATAACCGTTATTTCAGGATTGGACTACATAAGGATCGGATCCGGGCAGATCAATGGAAAACTATAACAGCATCCCCGCGGTATGCATCGTGGGCAGGCCGAACGTGGGTAAATCCTCGCTTTTTAACTGTCTGGTCGGAGAGAGGCGGGCTGTAGTAGTCGAGCAGTCCGGCACCACCAGGGACAGGGTGGAAGCGGTGATCAGCGTCTCTGGAGCCGACGTCAAGCTGATAGATACCGGGGGTTATATGCCCCGGGACAGGGACGAGCTTAACCTGCAGGTAAAGGAACAGATCTACGGGGCGATGGAAGAGGCGTCCGTGATACTGTTCGTGGTCGATACCATATCCGGCGTCTCGCCGCTGGACAGGGAAGTGGGGGAGCTTTTGCGCAAGTTCAGCAAGAACGTCATACTTGTGGCCAATAAAGCCGATAACGACAAGCTCAAAGATGAGGCCCTTGAGTTCTACCAGCTGGGTTTCGGCGAGCCGATGCCGATGGCATGCCTGCACCGGAGGGGGCTGAGGGCATTAAGAAAAGAATTGGAGGGCGCCGTCAAAGACGTCCTGGAGGAACGCGGTCCCGTTGAGGAAATGGGCCGGGACGAGGGGCTCTCCCGTCCGTTGAAAATAGCCGTGGTCGGAAGGCCGAATGTCGGGAAATCGTCTTTTATTAACAGCCTGCTCGACATGAGGAGGGTCATTGTAAGCGATATTCCCGGAACGACAAGGGATTCCATAGATACGGGCTTTACTTATAACGGGGAAGATTATGTTCTTATTGATACCGCCGGCATCAGGCACAAAAGAAAGATCAAGACGACCGTGGACGCGTACAGCGTCATGCGGTCGCGTGGATCGATCGACAGGGCGGACGTCGTGTTCCTTCTTCTTGACGCTTCCGAGGGAGCGACCAGGGATGACCTGGGCATTATGAACCTTATAGACGAAAGCGGCAAGGCCTGCCTTTTGATAGTCAACAAATGGGACCTGGCGGAAGCCGTCCAGGATGTTTCAAGGGAGGATTATGAAAAGCATCTTGTATACGCTACCGGAAGGCTCGTCAAGTACCCGATAACGTTCGTATCCGCCCTCACAGGCAAGAACGTGCCCGACACCCTGATGGCGGCCAGGGTCCTTGACGCCAACCTTGATCTTCATGTTTCCACTCCTTTCCTTAACCGGATATTCGAAAGGTCCGATCCCGGCAGGGTGCCCATACCCAGGAGAAAAAAGAGGCCGAATTTCCTTTATGTCGTTCAGAGCGGGAGGAGGCCCGTAGAGTTCAAGTTCTTTGTCGATGACCCCAGATCCGTCCTTCCCGCCCATATAAATTTCATAGAGAACACCCTCAGGGATAACCTGCCCCTGCAAGGCATCCCGGTAAAGATAGAGATAAGGAGATCAAGAAAGGAAAGAAAATGATATACATTGTACTGTCTATTGCCGCCGCTTATCTGATAGGTTCAGTTCCCACTGGTTATATTTTCGGGAAGGCTTTTAAGGGGGTGGATATACGGAAGATGGGAAGCGGCAACGTGGGCGCCACCAACGTTTACAGGACAGTAGGAAAGATACCGGGGGTCGCTGTGCTTGTCATTGATTTCCTGAAAGGCGCGATCTGTGTAACGCTTCTTCCGGCGGCACTTCAGAACCTGTCCCCGGCGGTCGGCATTACAAGAAGCGGCATGTGCATATTGCTGGGGTCGGCGGCGATAGCGGGGCATATATGGACGGTTTTCCTTGATTTCAGGGGAGGCAAAGGCGTCGCTACGACGGCGGGGGTCATGCTCGGGTTCCTTCCTAAGATATTTCTTGGAGGCCTGGTCGTGTGGGTCGTTGTTTTCGCGGTGTGCAAATACGTATCTCTCGCGTCAATATCGGCGGCTGTTTCAATGCCGGTATTGTCCTTGGCGACGGGGGAGGGAATAGGCGTTATTTTGTTCACATCTGCACTTTGCATGGTAGGAGTTTATTCTCACAGGAGCAACATAAAACGCCTTATTCATGGGGAAGAGCGCCGATTAGTTAAGGTAAAAAATAGTAAGAAAGATAGTACTTGAAATGCTTCAGAAGGCGTGTTATACTGGATATGTTACGAATTCACGAACAAATTAGCTCTTTGAAAGAAAAATCCCGGGACAAGTTAGATAATAAAAAAGCTAGTAAATAAGACTTGTCAAAGCAAAAAAAAGCGAGTATAATTGAAGCATGAAAAGGAGAGCGGGAAATCTCTTTTTTTAAACAAAGATATTAAACGCTTTTAAAAAGTATGAAATTAGGAGTCGGGAGATGAAAGAACTGGTTTACAGAGACATATTCGGGAACAACCCGAGAAAACGTGAAGTCTCAATAGAAGAGATCAGGAATCTCACCGGCTCAAGGCTTGAAAAGAAATGGATATGCAAATATTTCGTGAAGGAAAGGTTCAGGAGGGATGATAAGAAAGCTTTGAAAGCGCTGGAGAAGAACAGAGGTTGCAGGAAAGACTGTCATATATTAAGGGAAGTTGACACAGGGACAGGAGAGAACAAGATAATATGCAAGGTTTTAGGAGAGTTTTTTGTAATATGGGGAAGATCGGTATACAAGATACTATATATTAACGAGATAAGAATAAAATTCAGTAAGCAGACGACGACTGGAAGGAACATAAGATGAACATTACAACAGAAAGGATAGCGCATTTAGTGATGATCGCGGCGGCGATGTGGAAGCTGAACATGCTTAAGATGCAAATGTGCTTCATGGAACTGGTTATAAAAAAGTAACTCCCGAGAGGCTGCATGAAAATGCAGCCCTTACCTCCAGAAAAAGGGGACGGTTAAGCTTGGCGCCGTCCCCTTTTTCTTTATATACGCTTTATTAATAGGTAATTATATTGACTGTAATTTTCATATGTGTTAAACTTTCTGAAGTTAAATGAGAAAGGTAAGCGTAATAGGAGACGGCGGATGGGGGACCGCGATAGCTATTCTTTTACATAAAAAAGGAATAGAGACCGCTTTATGGAGCGTTTCCCCTGAATACGCCGAATTTCTGGAAAAAAACAGGGAAAATTCCAAGTTCCTGAAGGGAATAGATATTCCCGAGGGCATCACGATCACTTCGGATGAAGAACTTGTAAGCGATTCTGAATTCTGCATTTTCGCCGTACCGTGCGAATACCTGAGGGAGGTCGCTGAGCGTTTTAAAGGTTCAGGATTCGGCATCATAGTAAGCGCCACAAAGGGGATAGAGAACGGTTCTTTGAAGAGACCTTCGGAGATACTCTCTGAGACGTTCGAGCCCGAAAAAATAAGCGTTCTTTCCGGGCCGACCATTTCTTATGAGGTGGCTAATGGCGCCCCTACAACAGCTGTTCTCGCCGCGGCTGACTCCCTTGCGGGCAAGGCCCAGGAGCTGTTGATGACCGAAAGATTCCGCGTATACACCTCAGACGACGTTACGGGGGTAGAGATGGGAGGCGCCCTTAAGAACGTAATAGCTATAGCCGCGGGAATATCCGACGGTCTCGGTTTCGGCACGAATTCAAAAGCGGCCCTTCTTACAAGAGGGCTCGCTGAGATAACGAGGCTGGGGGTGAAGGCCGGAGCAAGAAAAGAGACCTTCAGCGGATTAAGCGGAATAGGCGACCTGGCGACGACCTGTATAAGCCCGCGGAGCAGGAACCGATGGCTCGGGGAGCAGGTAGGTAAAGGAAGAAAGGTCAAGGATATACTTTCGGGCACGGAAATGGTGGTGGAAGGCTTCGCGACATGCAGGTCCGCGTTCGAGCTGGCTGAAAAGATGCGGGTCGAGATGCCTATAACACGCAAGGTTTACGAGGTGCTTTACGAAGAAAAAGATCCAGGCGTCGCTGTCAAAGAACTCATGACAAGGGACGCAAAGGTGGAAGATTACAGTTAGTCGGGACGTAGCGCAGTCTGGTTAGCGTACTAGTCTGGGGGACTAGGGGTCGCGGGTTCGAATCCCGCCGTCCCGACCACTTATTGTTAACGTTAGAGTACGGATCGCGGGATTCGAAGAGAGCCGTCGAACCTTTAGTAAAAGGAGCCGCGACGAGAAGGAGCGGCGACTACAGATGAGACGGCGAATGGCCGACCGGAGTCCCCGTAATTTTGCGGCGCTTCGAACGATAGTGAGAAGCAGAAGCAAAATTTGATACGGGGACGGAGGCGCCGAATCCCGCCGTCCCGACCATCTTTTTTAGTAAAGAGTATTGTGTATTGGGTATCGAGTTTTTAATACCGACACGATACCCGATACTCAATACGCAATGCTTAACAGGAAAACGGTGCAAAATGAAATCGGTGAATATCGGGATAATAGGGCTGGGAGTTGTGGGTAAGGGCGTCTACGAGGCCATAAGAAAGAACGGTGATCTCATATCCCGCAAGACCGGCGTCTCGCTCGCGATCAAGGGCGTTTGCGATAAGGATAAGAAGGCGCTTGCCGGGATAAGCGCAGGCGACGTCCCCGTAAGGACCTCCTCCGCGGATGACCTTATCAAGGATGATGATATCGATATCATAGTCGAGCTTATCGGGGGCATAGATCCGGCGAGGGGCATCATAAGGGATTCACTCGCGGCGGGCAAGAATGTGGTAACCGCGAACAAAGCGCTTCTTTCCGAGCATTGGGAAGAACTTTTCAGGACCGCTTCAGAGAACCGCGTTTTTCTGAATTTCGAGGCCAGTGTGGGAGGCGCGATACCCGTGATAAGGGCGATACGCGAGAGTTTCGTGGCCAACAGGATAGACACCATGTATGGCATTCTTAACGGCACCACCAATTTCATTCTGAGCATGATGGCCGAGAAGGGAGCTTCCTTCGAGGAAGCGCTGAAGATTGCCCAGGAGAAAGGCATCGCCGAAGCTGACCCGGATCTGGATATAAGCGGCAAGGACAGCGCCCATAAGCTGACCCTCCTCTCTCTGCTCGGGTTCGGCGCAAGGGTCTCGCTTGAGGACGTCTACACCGAGGGGATCAGCGCGATAGAGCCGCAGGATATAAAGAACGCCGAGCGGTGGGGGTACAGCCTCAAGCTGCTCGCCATTGCTAAAGACAGGCCCGGGGGGCTGCAGCTCAGGGTGCACCCCACTCTGCTGCCCGCGGCTCACATACTGTCCGATATCGAAGGGACCGACAACGCGGTGTTCATAAAAGGCGACCTGATAGGCGAGGGGCTTCTTTTCGGCAAAGGAGCGGGCAAGGAACCCACTTCCAGTTCAGTGGTGGGTGATATAGTGGATATCGCGAGGCACCTGGCTTACTTCTGCGGGGAGAACCCATGCCCGTACAACATGGATTTCGCGCAGGAGGATGTAAAGATCAGGAAGGTCGAAGACCTTGAAATATCATACTACCTCAGGTTTTCCGTGATCGATAAGCCGGGCGTCCTGGCGGGCATATCCTCGGTCCTCGCGGAAAGCGAGATAAGCATCGCGAGCGTTACCCAGGACGAGAGGAACGAGGGAGAGACCGTTCCCGTGATAATACTTACCCACCTCGCCGGCGAAGGGAACATGAAAAAGGCCATTGCCAGAATAGATTCGTGCGACTACGTGACCGCGAAGACCGTGGCCATAAGAATAGAGGAGTAACGTGGGCGTTATAGAAAAATACAGGGAATTCCTCCCGGTAACGGACAAGACCCCGGTAATAACCCTGGAAGAGGGAGGCACTCCGCTTATCAAGGCCGACCCCTTAGCCGAGGTCGTAGGGCCGGGTTATAACGTCTGGTTGAAGTTCGAGGGGCTTAATCCCACCGCCAGCTTCAAGGACCGGGGTATGACCATGGCGATATCAAAGGCCGTCGAGGAAGGCTCGAGGGCCGTCGCCTGCGCCTCGACCGGGAACACTTCCGCTTCCGCCGCAGCGTACGCGGTGAGAGCGGGCATAAAATGCATCGTGGTCATCCCCGAGGGGGCCATAGCTCTCGGAAAGCTCGCGCAGGCGCTTATACACGGGGCGCGCGTCATAGCGGTCAGGGGCAATTTCGACCAGGCGCTCGAGATAGTCTGCCAGATCACCGATAAATATCCCGTGACGCTGGTGAATTCAATCAACCCGTACAGGATAGAAGGCCAGAAGACGGCTTCTTTCGAGATATGCGACAGGCTCGGACACGCTCCGGTTTATCACGCTCTTCCCGTGGGGAACGCCGGCAATATAACCGCTTACTGGAAAGGTTACAGGGAATACAGGGAAAAGGGCATAACGGACAGCCTTCCCAGGATGCTGGGGTTCCAGGCTGCCGGCTCGGCCCCTATCGTTGAGAAGAGGGTCATCAAGGACCCCAAGACCCTGGCGACGGCGATAAAGATAGGGAACCCGGCAAGCTGGAAGATGGCCGAGCAGGCGCGAGACGAGTCGGGCGGCCTTATCGAGAAGGTGACCGACGACGAGATAGTCGAGGCGTACAGGTTCCTGGCGGATAAGGTGGGCGTTTTTGTCGAGCCCGCGTCCGCGGCGAGCGTGGCGGGCGTCATGAAAAAAGCCGGTGAGGGTTACTTTCCGCCCGCCGGGGGATCTGCCGAAAAAAAGGATATTGTCTGCGTGCTGACCGGCCACGGCCTGAAAGATCCAGACAGGGCCATCAAATGCGTTAAGCACCCGGTTGTGGTAGACGCTAAACTCGAGGATGTCGTGAAAGAGGCGGGTTTATGAAATACATCATTCTTGTTCCGGACGGGATGGCGGGGGAGCCTCTCGAGGAGCTGAACGACAGGACATGCATGGAAGCGGCCAACGCGCCGAACATGCACATGATAGCCAGAAAAGGCGTCGTAGGGACGGCTAAGAACGTGCCCAGGGGGATGACGCCGGCAAGCGACGTGGCCAATCTCTCCATACTGGGATACGACCCGATGAAATATTACTGCGGGAGAGGGCCCCTTGAGGCGGCGAACCTCGGGGTGGAGCTCACTGACAAGGACGTGGCGTTCAGGTACAATACAGTGACGATCTCCGACGGCAGGATGATGGATTACAGCGCCGGCCACATCACTTCGCAGGAATCCAAAGTGCTGGCTGAGCTTCTAAATGAAAAGATCGGCAGCGAGAGGTTCAGGTTCTATCCTGGCGTGAGCTACAGGAACCTTCTCCTGGTACACTGCGACACCTCAAGGCAGGCCGACATGCTCGCGGAGGTCAACTGCTATCCGCCGCACGATATACTCGACAGGCAGATATCAAAGCACCTGCCCGATGACGCGGAGCTTGTGGACCTGATGGAGAAGTCCAGGGACGTCCTTGAGAGCCACGATATAAACAAGGTGCGCATAGATCTGGGGCAGAACCCAGCGAACATGATATGGCTGTGGGGGCAGGGAAAGAAGCCCGATATGCCTCGTTTTCAGGACGCCTTCGGCGTCGGCGGAGGCATCATATCAGCGGTGGACCTTATAAAAGGGCTGGGGCTGATACTGGGGCTGGAAGTGGCCGAGGTCCCCGGCGCTACAGGTTATTACGACACCAATTACGACGGCAAGGCCGAGGCGGCGCTGGATATCCTGAGCAGGAAGGATATGGTGTTCGTACACGTCGAGGCCCCGGACGAGGCGGGCCATAACGGCGATATACGCGAAAAGATAAAAGCCATCGAGAACTTTGACCACAAGATAACCGGCAGGATAATAAAAGAGCTTACCGATAAGTCGGACTACAGGGTGCTTATCCTTCCGGACCACCCCACGCCGATAACCAAAAGGACCCACACGTCCGATCCGGTGCCTTTCGCGATGGCCGGCACCGGCATAAAACCGGACGAGGTGACCGTGTTCTCGGAAAGATCGGCGAGGGCCGGCAGTTTAAGGCTTGACAAGGGTTCCATGCTTATGAAGATGTTGATAGAAGGCGCCAGCTAAAGGAAAAAAGAATATGAGCCCGGGCAAAAGCATATATGTTCAGAAATACGGAGGCAGCAGCGTCGCCAATACCGAAAGGATAAAGGGCGTCGCCCGCCGAGTGGCGAAAACGAAAAAGATGGGCCACGACGTCGTGGTAGTTGTTTCGGCCCTGGGCGACACCACGGACGAGCTCCTGCAGCTTGCCGGCGAGATCAGTTCGATGCCGCCCGAGAGAGAGCTTGATATGCTCATGTCGACCGGCGAGCAGGTCTCGGTGGCTCTTCTGGCGATGGCCCTGCACGAGCTGGGTTACAACGCCATTTCATTTACCGGCGCGCAGGTCGGGATAAAGACAGACTCTTCACACACAAAGGCGAAGATAATAGACGTTTCCACCGGCAGGATAAAGAAGCAGCTTAAAGAGGGCAGGATAGTCATAGTGGCCGGGTTCCAGGGCGTCAACCTCGCGCACGAGATAACGACGCTCGGCAGGGGCGGCTCGGACATGACCGCCGTGGCCCTGGCAAAGGTGCTGAAAGCCAAGATGTGCGAGATCTATACCGACGTTAAAGGAGTTTACACGGCTGACCCGCGGGTGGTCCCCGCGGCGCGCAAGCTCGAGAGCATAAGCTATGAGGAGATGCTGGAACTGGCTTCGCTGGGCGCGCAGGTTATGCAGGCCAGGAGCATGGAGGTGGCCGGAAAGTTCAACGTCCCTATGCACGTGAGGTCAAGCTTTTCTCCCGAGGAGGGGACCAGAATAATCAAGGAGGTCAAAGCGATGGAGGATGTCCTGGTACGCGGAATTACCGCCAACAAGAAAGAAGCTAAGGTCACGGTGTGCGATGTGCCTGACAAGCCGGGGGAGGCGAGCCGCCTGTTCGAACGGCTGGCCAAGGCTGATATAAACGTGGATATGATAGTGCAGAACATCTCGCGCACCGGCGCTACCGATATCTCTTTCACTGTCGAGAAAAAGGACCTGCAGAAGACCAAAAAGGTTGTAGGAAAGATAGCCAGCGATATAGGGGCGCAGGGAGTCAAGTACGACGAGAGCGTCGCGAAGATCTCCGTGGTGGGCATAGGAATGCGCAGCCACTCGGGCGTCGCGGCCAGGATGTTCAACGCCCTGGCGGCCAGAAAGATCAACATAGAGATGATATCGACCAGCGAGATAAAGATCTCCTGCGTGGTCAGGGAAAAGCAGGCCGACGCGGCGGTGAACGCTATACACAGCGCTTTCAAGCTGGGAAAAAGCCCTAAGAAAAAGATCAAAAAGAGAAAATAACATACGAGGTCAGGATGAAGAACAGGAAGGTCGAGATATATGACACCACGCTGCGCGACGGAGCCCAGTCCGAGGGCATATCTTTCACCGTTAAGGATAAGCTGAGGATAGCGCGCAAGCTTGATGATCTGGGCATCGACTTCATAGAAGGCGGCTGGCCGGGGTCCAACCCGAAGGACGATGAGTTCTTCAGGGAGGCGAAAAGATCTCTCAAGCTCAAGAGGTCAGTTCTCGCGGCTTTCGGCAGCACGCGCAGGGCCGGCGCAAAGGCGTCAGGGGACAGCATAATAAAGGGGCTTCTTAAGGCGGAAACGGAATATCTTACCATCTTCGGGAAGAGCTGGGACCTGCACGTGAAGGCGGTACTCAAGACCTCTCTCAAAGAGAACCTGGAGATGATAGAGGATTCCGTGAGGTACCTGAGCAAAAAAGGCAGGCGGGTAATATTCGACGCCGAGCATTTTTTCGACGGCTACAGGGAGAACCCGGGATACGCGGTCCAGACGCTGGAAGCGGCCCTTTCAGGGGGGGCAGAGACGCTTGTTTTGTGCGATACCAACGGCGGGGCCCTTACCAGCCGTATCTTCAAGGTGGTCGAGGAAGTCATGGAGAAGGTCAAGGCCCCTCTCGGAATCCATGTTCACAATGACGGGGATATGGCCGTGGCCAATTCAGTGGCCGCTGTCCAGGCCGGGTGCTCACACGTCCAGGGGACTTTCAACGGGCTCGGTGAGAGATGCGGCAACGCCAACCTGGTGTCCATCCTGCCGGCCCTGAAGTTCAAGCTTGGCATGGAATGCCTGAAGAAATTTGAGTTCAAGGAACTGACCGAGGCGTCCAGGTACATCGCGGAGATCTGCAACGTAAGACAGCAGGACGCGCAGCCTTATGTCGGGAAAAGCGCCTTCGCTCACAAAGCGGGCGTCCACGTTAACGCTATACTCAAGAACCCGAGGTCCTATGAGCACATAGAGCCCGAGAAGGTGGGCAACAAGAGAAGGATGCTTATCTCGGAGCTCTCGGGGAAATCAAGCGTGATAGAAAAAGCCAGGGAGCTTGGCATAGACGTGGAAAAAGGCGGCAAGGCAAGGGACATACTTTCCAACGTGCAGGAAATGGAGAAGGAAGGCTTCCAGTTCGAGCTGGCGGAGGCTTCATTGATGCTGCTCATGGGGAAGGCCTCGCAAGAGTTCAAAAGGTTCTTCGATATGCAGGATTTCCGGGTGATCGTGGAGAAACGCGGGAACGGCCCCATAGTATCCGAAGCGACGCTGAAGCTCCAGATCGGCGATAAGATGAGACACACCGTTTCGCTTGGTGACGGGCCGGTGCATGCCCTTGACCAGGCCCTCAGGAAATCGCTTGTGGAATTCTATCCCTCCCTGAGCCAGATGCATCTTTCGGACTTCAGGGTCAGGGTGCTTGACGAGAAAGCCGGCACCGCCGCCCGGGTCAGGGTCCTTATACAGTCCCAGGATGAGGCCGATTCCTGGTGGACCGTCGGCGTCTCGGAGAACATCATAGAAGCCAGCTGGCTGGCCCTGAGGGATTCCATCGAGTACAAGCTCGTCAAGGACCAGAAGAAGAAAAGAAAATGAGAGATATCCCCACCAGGTACAACCCCCAGGAGAACGAGGAGAGGATCTACGCTTCGTGGGAAAAGGAAAAGTTGTTCCACGCGGAAGCGCCAGCGGCGAAGAAGCCCTATTGCATAGTGATCCCGCCGCCGAACATCACCGGCATACTACATATGGGGCACGCCCTGAACAATACCATACAGGACATCCTTGTGAGATGGAAGAGGATGCAGGGATACGATACCCTTTGGATGCCGGGCACCGACCACGCCGGCATAGCCACCCAGAACGTGGTCGAGAGGGACCTGGCCAAAGAAGGCGTTAAAAGGCAGGACCTTGGACGCGAGAAGTTCCTTGAAAGGGTCTGGGGCTGGAAAAAGGAATACGGTTCCACGATAATCCGGCAGCTTAAGAGGCTCGGATGTTCATGCGACTGGGACAGGACGCGTTTCACCATGGACGACGGGCTTTCCAACGCGGTGAAAGAGGTCTTTATCCGCCTTTACGGAGACGGCCTCATCTACAAGGGCGATTATATAATCAACTGGTGCCCCCGCTGCGGCACCGCGCTGAGCGACGAGGAAGCGGAGCACCGGGATATCGACGGGATGCTTTATTATATCAAGTACCCGGTCAAAGGAAGGGAGAAGCTGGCCGTCGAGAACGAGGACTACGTGGTGGTGGCTACGACGCGCCCAGAGACGATGCTCGGGGACGTCGCCGTCGCGGTCAACCCCCGGGACCCCAGGTACGCCCACCTCAAGGATGAGACGCTTGTTCTTCCCATAGTCAAAAGGGACCTCAGGGTGGTGTTCGACGAGGATGTCGACCCCGATTTCGGCACGGGGGCGCTTAAAGTGACGCCCGCGCATGACCCCGTTGACTTCGAGCTTGGCCGGAAACACGGCCTGGAGCGGGTGAACGTGATGAACGCCGACGGCACCATAAACGCGCTGGGCGGCGATTACGAGGGGATGGACAGGTTCGAGTGCCGGGAAGCCATCGTGGAGGACCTCAAGCAGAGAAAGCTTTTCATAAGGTCGGAAGAGCACAAGCACGCCGTTGGGCACTGTTACAGGTGCCACACCGTGGTGGAGCCGCGCCTTTCCAAGCAGTGGTTCGTCAGGATGAAGCCTCTGGCCGCGGAAGGCATCAGCGTGGTGAAGAAGAAAAAGATCAGGTTCTACCCGGGGCGCTGGACAAAGGTCTACCTTAACTGGATGGAGAACATACGCGACTGGTGCATCTCCCGCCAGATCTGGTGGGGGCACAGGATACCCGTCTGGTACTGCAAGGACTGCCTGGAATACGACGACGCGCGCGACGTCGACGTGGACGAACCCGGCAAAAAGGGTATATACGTCGGGGCCGAGCCCCCTGAAAAATGCCCCGCCTGCGGGTCCCGGCGCCTTGAGCAGGACCCGGACGTCCTGGACACCTGGTTCAGCTCCTGGCTGTGGCCGTTCTCCACGCTGGGCTGGCCCGAAAAGACGAAAGAGCTGGACGTCTTTTACCCGACCGACGCTCTTGTCACGGCGCAGGAGATAATCTTTTTCTGGGTGGCGAGGATGATAATGGCGGGTCTCAAGTTCCGCGGGGACATACCTTTCAGGGACGTTTACATCCACGGCACCGTCAGGGATTCCACGGGGACCAAGATGTCCAAGTCGCTCGGCAACGTGATAGACCCGCTGGAAGTGATCGGACAGGTGGGCAGCGACGCGCTGCGTTTCAGCATCATCTCCATAACATCCCAGGGGCAGGACGTGTTCCTTTCCAAAGACAAGTTCGAGCTCGGCAGGAATTTCGCCAACAAGCTGTGGAACGCCTCCCGTTACGTCCTCATGAACCTTGACGAGAATAGCCTTGAAGGCGGATTGCCGGAAGACTCGCTAAGCCTGGCGGACCGGTGGATACTGAGTCTTTTAAATGAGACTATAGACAAGGTCCAGGCCAGCCTCGCCTCATACAGGTTCAATGACGCCACCATCGCGATCTATGATTTCGTCTGGCACAAATACTGCGACTGGTACCTTGAAATATCCAAAATGGCCGGGGACAGGTCCACCGCCCAGAAGGTGCTGGTCAGGGTCCTCGAGGGCATACTCAAGCTCCTCCACCCCATAATGCCGTTCATAACGGAAGAGATATGGCGGAACATGCCGGGAGAAGGGGCCGGGTGGATCATGACCTCGAAGTGGCCGGAGCCGGAAAGAAAGTATTCCGACGCGTCCTCGGTGGAGAAGATGGAAAAGCTGATAGCGTTGATAACAGCCGTCCGCAATATAAGGGCTTTCTGGAACGTGGACCACAGGTCAACGGTCGAGGTCCTTGCGAGCGCCTCGGATCAGGACGAAGCCGCGCTGGCGAAGGATAATTCTGTTTACATCGAAAAGCTGGCCTCGTGCGCGCTGAGCGGCGCGGAAGTAGACGCGGAAAGGCCCTCCCAGACGGTAGCCGCGCTCGTGGGCAAGATGAAGGTCTATGTCTCCATAGGCGGCGCGGTCGATCTTGACAGGGAAAAAGCCAGGATAAACGGCAAGGTCCAGGAGCTGGAAAAGTGCCTCAGCGGTATAGAAAAGAAGCTCGGCAACAGGTCTTTCGTCGAAAAGGCCCCCGAAGAGGTCGTGAACAAGGAAAAGGCCAAGAGGGACAGGTTCCGCGAGCAGGTCGCCACCCTCAGGGATAATCTCGCGTCTCTCCAATGAAGAAAAGGCTCCAGACCATATTGGCGCACGCCGGCGTCTCCAGCAGAAGGGGGGCGGAGGAGCTTATAAATTCCGGAAGGGTCAAGGTCAACGGGCGCGCCGTAAGGGAAAAGGGTTTCAGGGTGGATCCCCGGGAGCAGGTGATAAGCGTCGACGGCCGGGTGCTGCGCCTCGAGGAAAAGCATTATTATCTTTTCAACAAGCCGGGTAACGTCATATCCACCGCCTCCGATACTCACGGCAGAAAAAAAGTAACGGATTATTTCAGGGGCATCAGAGCGCGTCTTTACCCGGTGGGACGGCTGGACAAGGACACGACAGGCGCCATGCTGGTGACCAACGACGGTGAGCTGGCTCACAGGTTGACACATCCAAGCTTCGAGGTCGATAAGGAGTACAGGGTAACCGCGGACAAGCGCCTGCGCCCTGGGGCGCTCAGGCGGCTGCGCGAAGGCGTTATTATCGACGGCAAAAAGACCAGTCCCTGCGAAGTAAAGTTCGTCCGGAAACAAGCGGAAGGTTTTCTTTACAGCGTCATTATCCATGAAGGCAGGAAAAGGCAGGTAAGGCGGATGTTCGAGGCCGGCGGCAGCGGGGTATTGAGGCTGAAAAGGGTCAGGTACGCGGGGCTTTCGCTCGGCCGCCTGAAGGAAGGGGAGTACAGGGAGCTCACGGAGCGTGAGATGGGGGTTCTCTCAAGATCGGTCAAAGGGAAGTTGGCAGATAAGGGTATCTAGTGGTATGAAGGACCTGGACAGGAAACGCGTTGACACTATAATTCGGTTCGCCCTTAAAGAGGACGTCTGGACGGGCGACCTTACCTCCCAGGCGGTGGTCGACAGGTTCCTGGACATAGACGCGGTGATACTTTCCCGTTCGGCTGGTGTCGTTTGCGGCATTGATATAGCGGAAAGGGTCTTCGCGGCCGTGGATCTCAGTTTAAGGTTCAGGCCGATGGTCTCTGACGGCGATCGCGTGGAGCCCGGCCAGGAAATAGCTTTCGTGGAAGGTAACGCGCGGAGCGTGTTGAAGGGAGAAAGGACCTCGCTGAATTTCCTCGGCCTTTTGAGCGGCGTGGCGACAGCGACAAGGGAACTGGTAGACATGGCGGCCGGGACTAAAGTTGAGATATACGACACGAGAAAGACCATTCCGCTGCACAGGTATCTTCAGAAGTATGCCGTTACCGTCGGCGGGGGGCGGAATCACAGAAAAGGCCTGTGGGACATGGTCCTGATAAAGGATAACCATATCAGGGCCTTCGCCATGCAGAAGAAGACCCGTGATACCGAGGCGGTGATAAGGGGCGTGATAAAGAGGGCCCGCGCCGAGTCACAGAAGAACATAAGGATCGAGATAGAGGTCGAGACGCTCAGGGAGTGCGCCTTCGCGCTTGAGGAAAGGCCTGATGTCATCATGCTGGATAACATGACGCCCGGGACCGTGGCGAAGGCCGTCGGCCTCAGGGATGAGAAAGGCCTCGGCAAAGAAGTGCTTTTCGAGGTATCAGGAGGCGTAAACCGGGATAATATCAGGGAGTATGCCGAAACCGGCGTGGATATAATATCAACCGGCTCCATAACGGGTTCCGTCCGCCCACTGGATTTCAGCCTGGAAGTGATCGTTAAAGATGGGTAAGTTCCAGCTTGAGACCGATTTCCGTCCTTCCGGTGACCAGCCTGAGGCCATCGATAAGCTCCTCGCGTCGATCAGGAAGAACAACCGTTTCCAGACGCTGGTCGGGGTGACGGGAAGCGGAAAGACGTTCACGATGGCCAATGTCGTGGAGAGGCTGAACAAGCCGACCCTTGTTATATCGCACAACAAGACGCTGGCCGCCCAGCTTTATTCAGAGTTCAAGGGATTTTTTCCCAGGAACGCGGTGGAGTATTTTGTCAGCTATTACGATTATTACCAGCCTGAAGCGTATGTGCCCCAGACGGATGTCTACATAGAGAAGGATTCCTCCATCAACGAGGATATTGACCGGCTGAGGCTCTCGGCCACAAGCTCTCTTTTCTCGCGCGAAGACGTACTCATAGTCGCGAGCGTCTCCTGCATCTACGGCCTGGGTTCGCCTGAAGATTACGCCGGCATGCTTGTGAACATAGAGCTTTCGTCCAGCATGGAGCGCGAGGACCTCCTGAAAAAACTGGTTGATATACAGTACGAGCGTAACAACGTCGTTCTCGAGCGCGCAAAGTTCAGGGTGAGAGGGGATATAGTCGAGATATTCCCCGCGTACAAGCAGACGGCTTACAGGATAGAGTTCTTCGGGGACGAGGTGACCCGGATAAGCGAGATCCACCCGGTGTCGGGGGACGTTATAGCCGACCTTGAGAAGGTTTCGGTCTATCCGGCAAGGCATTTTGTCACCACCGAGGACAAGGTAAAAAAGGCCATAAGGTCGATATCGGTGGAACTCACGCAGAGGCTGGCGGAACTCAGGGACCAGGATAAACTGCTGGAGGCGCAGAGGCTTGAGACGCGCACTAAATACGACCTTGACATGCTGAGCGAGCTCGGGTACTGCAGCGGCATAGAGAACTACTCGCGGCACATCTCGGGGCGGGAGCCTGGTTCAAGGCCGTGGTGCCTGCTTGACTATTTCGGGGATGATTTTCTGGTGATAATAGACGAGTCCCACGTCACCCTGCCGCAGCTGCGGGCGATGTACAACGGGGACAGGGCGAGGAAACAGACGCTTGTGGATTACGGTTTCCGGCTGCCGTCCGCGCTGGATAACAGGCCGCTCAAGTACGAGGAGTTCATGGAACTGGTCAGGCAGATCCTGTTCGTCTCGGCCACGCCCGGGGATCACGAGGTCTCGAAAAGCGCGGAGGTGGTGGAACAGGTCATAAGGCCCACCGGCCTTGTAGACCCGCCGATAACAGTGCGTACTACGGAAGGGCAGATATATGACCTCGTCGAGGAGATAAGGGAAAGGGCCGCCGCCAACGAAAGGGTGCTGGTGACCACCCTGACAAAACGCCTGGCGGAAGAACTTACCAGGTTCCTGGCGGAGATGAAGCTGCGCGTCCGTTACCTTCATTCCGAGATAAACGCCATGGACCGCATCGAGATACTGCGCGACCTGCGCATGGGCAAGTTCGACTGCCTGGTCGGCATCAACCTGCTCCGCGAAGGCCTGGACCTCCCGGAAGTCTCTCTCGTGGCGGTGCTGGACGCGGACAAGGAGGGTTTCCTGCGCAGCGGGACCTCGCTGATACAGGTCGCGGGAAGGGCGGCCAGGAACGTCAACGGCCAGGTGATCCTTTACGCCGATAATATCACGGGTTCTATGCGCAAGGCCATAGATACCACGAACGCCAGAAGGGAAAGGCAGCTGGAGTACAACAAGGAGCACGGCATAGAGCCCAGGACGATAAAAAAAGCCATAAAAGAGGGCATAGAGGCCTACAAGATGGCAAAGAAAATAGTGCAGGATGTGACGGGCGAGAGCGAGGAAGAATACGACATAATGGACGTTATAAGCCAGCTCGAGGGGGAGATGGAGCAGGCCGCCAGGAACCTGCAGTTCGAAAAGGCCATAGTTTACAGGGACCAGATCGGCAGGCTCAAGGGCATGCTTGAGCCCGGGCAGAAGGCGGAACTAAAGAAAAAGGGGGAGAGAAATGGAAGATGACCGCGCCGTAGAAGAGAGGAACCCCTCCGGCAGGGAGCGCACGCTGGCCATGGCTTGCCACCTGAGCGCTTTCGCGGGGGTGATAATCCCGTTCGGCAACATATTCGGGCCTCTTGTGGTATGGATACTCACCAAGGACGAGTACCCGCTTGCCGACGACCAGGGAAAGGAATCCCTAAACTTCCAGATAAGCGTGTTCCTCTACAGTATAGTCTGCGGGCTTCTTATCTTTCTCGTGGTGGGGATATTCATGCTGCTCGTCCTCGCGCTTTTCACGATAATACAGGTGATAAAGGCCTCGATAAGCGCCAACAACGGGAACGCTTACAGGTATCCGTTCTGTTTGAGGTTCATCGCGTAAAGGAAAAAGTGGAGAAGATCCATATAGGCATAATAGGGGTGATCGCGGGAGCGTGCACGACGCTTTCTTTTATCCCTCAGGTCGTAAAGATCGTCAGGACCAGGCACGCGAGGGACATATCGCTTTATATGTACCTCATATTGACCGCCGGAGTGCTGCTGTGGCTTATCTACGGCATCCTTATCGGGGAATTTCCTGTCATACTGGCTAACAGCGTCACCCTGGTCCTGTGCTTAGCCGTTCTGGTCATGAAGATGAGGTTCAGTAAGGGCGGGAAATAATGAGAATACTTATAACGGGAGCGACGGGCTTTATAGGAAGGCACCTCGCGTGGAGCCTGCTCGCGGGAGGCCACGAGCTTTTTTGCCCGGTGAGGAAGACCAGTGACACCTCGCCGATAGAAAAGCGCGGGATCACGCTTATGGAGGCCGATCTTGCCGACACGGAAGGCATCGATAATGTGTTCCAGCACGCGCGCCCCGAAGCGGTGTTCCACTGCGCGGCCGAGGTCACCTCAGGGGATGTGGAAACTCTTTACTCGGTCAACGTGGAAGGGACCTTCAACGTCTGCGACGCCTGCATGAGGCAGGGCGTGGACAGGACGATCTACCTGAGCTCTGTCTCCGTAGTAAGCGGGAACGACGCCGTTCCGCTTACGGATTCCCTGCCGTACAAGTCCTCGAACAGCTACGGCTGGTCGAAGATCGAGGCAGAGACTATCGTCCTGGATTTCAGGGCAAAAGGGCTCCGGGCCGCCGTCATAAGGCCCTGCATGGTATACGGCGAGGATGAGCCGCATTTACTTGGCGCCATACTGGGCCTGGTGAGAAAACGCCGTCTTCCTGTAGTGGATGTGCCCGGGATGGATTCCATGCTCAACCTGGCCGACGTGAACAATGTTGTCCAGGCGCTTGAGCTGTCGCTGGAAAAGGAAGAGGCTTTAAGCGGAACGTATATCATCGCGGACAGGGAGGTGATAACCTTAAAGGGGTTCCTCCGGATACTTTATGATGAGATGGGGACGCGGCCGCCGGTGTTGCCGGGCTGGCTGGGAAGGGCGTTCTTAACGGTCCCGCCTTTAAGGGAGCGGGCGGACAGGCTCTTCAAGCACAGGGTCTACGATATATCGCGCGCGGAAAAAATGCTGGGCTACAAGCCGGATATCTCGACGGAAGAGGGTTTAAGGCGGGTCGTAAGGCACTGGAAGGAAAAACATGTCTGAGATAAACGTGACGATACTGGGGACAACGGCCGGGGTTCCCACGAAGCGAAGGGCGCATCCAGCTATCTACCTTTCTTACAGGGACAGGGAAGAGTTCTCGTGCCTCTTTGACTGCGGGGAAGGCGCTCAGAGGCAGATGATGATCGCCGGCCTCGCGGCCATGAAGATAGACCACATATTCCTTACCCACTGGCACGGCGACCACTGCCTGGGGCTGGCGGGCCTGGTGGACACGATGGGTTTCGAGGACAGGAAAAAGCCGCTCACGGTCTACGCGCCCGATGCCGGGCGTGTCAGGAGGTCGATCAACACGAGCCTCTCGATGGGGCGTTTCCCCGTCAAGGCCGTTGATGTGCCCTCGAAGGGGGCAAAGATAAAGCGTTTACTCGATAAAGAAAGGTTCTTTATCGAGTCCGTACCCGTCAAACACGGTGTCCCGGCGGCGGCTTACGCTTTCGTGGAAAAGGAAAAGATGAAGATCGACCCGGGGAAGGCCGCGGAGGCGGGCCTGCCCGAGGAGGGCGAGATATACGCCGAGATCAAGAAAAAGGGCAAAGTGGAGATCGGGGACAGAAGCGTGAGGATCGAGGATATCTCCTCGACAAGATCGGGAAGAAAGCTGGTCTATTCAGGTGACACCGAGATATGCGAGAACCTGAAGAACATCGCGCGCGGGGCGGACCTGCTCATCCAGGACTGCACATATTTCAATGTTGACGAGGGCGGAAAACCGCACATGCACGCCTCCCTGCCCGAGGTTGTCGAGATGGCCGCGGAATGCGGTGTCAAAAAGACCGTTCTCACCCACATAAGCAGAAAATACCAGGATGACCGGCAGCTCAAGGATATGCTGAAAGGTCTTGCTGGCTTCCAGGTCGCGGACGACTTCATTGAAGTAAGCGTTTAACCGGCGGAACAGATGATATGAAAGTGCTTTTACACATATGCTGCGGGGTGTGCGCGACGGCCGTCGTCGAAAGGCTCCTGCGGGACGGCCACAGGGTAACGGGGTATTTCTATAACCCCAACATACATCCGGTTGACGAGTACAGGAAACGCCTGGAGGAGGCCGGAAAAGTGGCCCGGCGATACGGGTTCGATCTGGTCGAGGCGCCTTATGACCGTGAGAACTGGTTCGAGACGGTCAAGGGCAAGGAATACGAGCCTGAAGGCGGGGCGCGCTGCCTGGAATGTTTCAGGATGCGTCTTGAGAGGGCTTATCAGTATATGGAAAAGCACATGTTCGACGCATTCACGACGACCCTTTCTGTAAGTCCCCACAAGGACGCGGCCGCAATAAACGACCTGGGCATGCGTATAGGCGGCGAAAAGTTCATTACCGCCGACTTCAAGAAAAAAGGCGGGTTCGCCAGGGCCGGTGAGATAGCGGCGGAATTATCATTATACCGCCAGGATTACTGCGGGTGCATATACAGTCTAGAGGAAAAACTGAAAAAGGAAAAAGGTTGAAGAAAAAGGCGCTTACAAAGGCGGCGTTCCTGAAAAGGGTAAGGGATACCGTTAAATACTATGACATGCTCGCCAAAGGCGACAGGGTGCTTGCCGCCGTTTCAGGCGGCGCTGATTCCGTCTGCCTTTTAAAGGCTCTTTTCTGCCTTCGGCGCGAACTGGGAATAGAGATAGTGGTGGCCAACATGGACCATTGCCTGAGGGGTTCCGAGTCGGAAGCGGAATCTTTTTTCGTCAAAAAACTCGCGCATGAGCTGGGGCTCGAGCTCAGGCATAAAAAGGTCAAGGTCCGGTCCGGCGGCGACAGGGGATCATCCCTGGAGGAAAAAGCGCGTCAGAAGCGGTACGCCTTCCTTAAACAGGCGGCTTCCAGGAGCGGTTGTAACGTGATAGCGACCGGCCATACAATGGACGACCAGGCCGAAACGGTCCTTATGAGGATCATCTACGGATCTTCGCTTGCCGGGATATCCGGCATATATCCCGCGAGGGACGAGGGTGGGTACACATTGGTAAGGCCGCTTATAAGGACCGCGAGGAAAGAGATCCTCCAGTTCCTGAAAAATGACCGGCAGCCTTTTGTCGAGGACAGCAGCAACAGGGACCTGAAGTATGTCCGCAACAGGGTTCGGCACAGGATACTCCCGTACCTGGAAAAATATAACCCGAGATTAAAAAGGTCGCTCTCTAACCTGTCGGACACCCTCAGGGAAGATTTTATCTTCCTGGCCGCTGAAAGGAAGAAGGCGGCCGGCGCCGGAGGCGGCGCTTTTTCGGTAGAGATAAAAGACCTTGTACTGCAGCCGAAAGCCATCAGGAAGGAAGTGCTCAAGGCGCTCTTCACGAGGGCCGGCGGCCGGCTCAAGAAGCTCACGCACCGACACTGGATGGATATGGATTATTTCATACGGACATCTGAAAAAGGCCGATCCCTTGACCTTCCTGGAGGGATACGGATCGCCAAACGCGGGGGAGAGGTCGTTTTCGAACGCGCGGGAGCGTCCGGCGGAAAGCGATAGTTGCAATATAAACTATATTAGGATATAATCATAATCTCACTTATAATAACTATAATTAGAAAGAACCCGTCAGATGACAGATAAGCGCGACAGGATACCGGGACGCAGGCTCAAGAAGAATACAGGCCCGCCCAAGAAGCCGGTCAAGGGCGACAGGAACCTGATCATATGGATACTCATCGTCGTGGCCCTTTTTTCAGTGTTCCAGTGGGTTTTCTCCTCTATTGAGGAGACTTCCAGGGAGCTTTCCTACAGCGAGTTCTACCACATGGTCGAGGCCAACGACGATACCGGCCTCATAGCCTCGGCCGTAAAGGTCAAGGAGCGCGTGACAGGCAGGATGAGCGACGGAAAGAGCTATACCGTCAACGTGCCTGAACAGGACCCGCAGCTTCTGGACCTTCTGCGTAAGAACGTGCCGGATTTCGACATCAAGCCTCCCCAGACGTTCCTGTCCAATCTTTTTTATTCGCTCGGGCCCATGCTCATTTTCATCCTGTTCCTGTGGTTCTTCATTTACCGCGGCGCCGCCGCCGGCGGAGGGAAGATGCTGTCTTTCGGTAAGTCCAGGGCGCGGCTGGCCACAAAGGACAAGATGAAGGTCACTTTCAACGACGCCGCCGGAATAGAGGAAGCCAAGGAGGAGCTCAGGGAGGTAATAGAGTTCCTTAAGGACCCGAAGAAGTTCCAGAAGCTCGGGGGCAAGATGCCGAAAGGCGTTCTTCTTATGGGGCCGCCAGGCACGGGCAAGACGCTTCTTGCCAAAGCCGTGGCCGGCGAGGCGGAGGTCCCGTTCTTCAGCATATCGGGTTCTGATTTCGTGGAGATGTTCGTGGGCGTCGGAGCCTCGCGCGTTAGGGACCTGTTCGAGCAGGCTAAAAAATCGGTAAAGGCCAGCAAAAAAGGGTGCATAATATTCATCGACGAGATAGACGCGGTCGGCCGGCAGAGGTTTTCGGGGATCGGGGGCGGGCACGACGAGAGGGAGCAGACGCTTAACGCGCTTCTGGCGGAGATGGACGGTTTTGACACTGGCACCGGCGTTATCCTTGTCGCGGCGACAAACAGGCCGGATGTGCTTGACCCGGCGCTTCTTCGGCCGGGCAGGTTCGACCGGCAGATCGTCGTAGGCTTGCCCGATATAATAGGCAGGGACGCCATCCTAAAGGTCCACGCCAAGAACGTAAAAATGCAGAAGGGCGTGGATATCTATAAGATCGCCCAGCAGACGGCGGGTTTTTCGGGGGCGGACCTGGCTAACATAATAAACGAGGCGGCGCTTCTGGGAGCCAGAAGGAACAAGCAAGCCGTCGGCATGGACGAGCTGCAGGAGGCCATGGAGCGGGTGATGGCCGGTCCGCAGAGGAAATCAAGGAACATAAGCGACGAGGAAAAAAAGATAATAGCTTATCACGAGGCGGGCCACGCCCTGATGAGCTATCTCATAAAAGGAGCGGATCCCCTGCACAAGGTCACGATCGTTTCCAGGGGCATGGCGCTGGGCTACACGATGCAGCTTCCCAAGAGGGACCAGTACCTTTACAGGAAGGGCCAGTTCTTCGGCAAGATAGCCGGGATGCTCGGCGGGAGGGCGAGCGAGGAGATAACCTTCAGCGAGATATCCACCGGCGCGCAGGATGACATCAAGAAGGCCACGGAACTCGCGCGGGATATGGTCACCCAGTACGGCATGAGCGAAAAGGTCGGGCATCTCACCGTGGGGAAGCGCCACGCGCAGGTCTTTCTCGGCAGGGATATCACGGAGGAGAGGAATTACAGCGAGGAAACGGCGAAGATAATAGATGAGGAAGTGAAGAAGATAGTCGATCACTGCTATAACATAGCGAAAACAAGCTTGACCGAGAACAAGGCCAAACTCGACCTGCTTGCCGAAAAGCTCATGGAAAAGGAGACCATGGACGAAAGCGAGGTCAGGGCACTTCTCGGTTTTGAGAAGCTCGCTACCCCCGAAAAGGGCGAGGACCCAGAGAGGGTAGGCTGATCATATGATGATAAAGACGCGCTCATCGAACAATATACGACTGAAGGACCATGTCCTACCCGCGGGCGAACGCACGTGCATAATGGGCATTCTTAACGTGACCCCTGATTCGTTCAGCGACGGCGGCAGTTATCTTGACACGGCAAAGGCGCTTGATCGAGCCGTTCGGATGGAGGCCGAGGGGGCGGACATGATCGATATCGGGGGAGAATCCTCCAGGCCCGGGGCGCGCAGGATAACCGCGGAAGAGGAGCTGGGGCGCGTTCTGCCGGTAATAAAAGCGGTAGCGGAGTCCGTTAGCGTGCCGGTATCGATAGATACATATAAAAGCGAAGTGGCGCGGCAGTGCCTGTCCGCGGGCGCGTCGGTGGTCAACGATATCACCGCGCTGCGGGGGGACCCCAAAATGGCGGCCACTGCGGCGGAGTTCGACGCCGGTATCATACTGATGCACATGAGAGGAAACCCGGAGGACATGCAGGATGACCCGTTTTATTATGATGTCATGGAGGAGATCCGCTCATACCTGGAGGCTTCCATAGACATCGCGCATGAAGCGGGGATAGACCCCGGGAAGATAATGATCGATCCAGGGATCGGGTTCGGGAAGGCGCTAGAGCACAACGTGTCGATAATCCGCGACCTCGGCTTTTTGGCGGATCTCGGCAAGCCGATAATGCTTGGGACATCGCGCAAATCCTTCCTGGGCGCCATCACGGGCAAGGATGTGAGCGGCAGGATATTCGGCACGGCGGCCAGCTGCGCTCTGGCCGTACTCAACGGCGCCGCCATAATAAGGGTACACGACGTCGATCAGATGAGGGACGTGGCGCGAGTGGCGGACGCGATAAAAGGCGATTGAACATGTCATATTTTCTCGGCTACTGGGAAATAATACTTGAGATCTCCATTTTGTGGGCCGTGTATTACATGGTCTATCTTCTTCTGAAGGGGACCGCGGCCGAACAGGTCCTGAAGGGCATTATAATCGTATCAGCCATTGTAATGCTCACCCGGGGCATGAACCTTGTTATCATCAACTGGCTGCTTACGAGGCTGCTCGCCATATCGGTCCTTGCTTTTCTGATAATCTTCCAGCCGGAGATAAGGAGGGGGCTGGCCCGGATAGGGCGGTTCGGCATCTTCTCCGGCGAAAAGGAAACGCTTAGCGAGATCGCCAAAGCGTCGGTCATCCTCTCCAAGAAGAAGGTCGGCGCTCTTATCGCCATAGAAAGGGAAATAGGGCTTCGTCGTTACGTTGAAAGCGGCGTGAGCATGGATTCGAGGGTAACCAGCGAGATATTGAACACCGTATTCGCTTCCAACACGCCGCTGCATGACGGCGGCGTCATAGTATCCTCGGAACAGCGGCTTGAGGCGGCGGCCTGCCTTTTTCCGCTTACACAGAACCCGAACGTGCCCAAGACGATGGGCACCAGGCACAGGGCGGCCATGGGCCTGAGCGAGGAGACGGACGCTGTGATAGTCGTGGTAAGCGAGGAAACTGGAGCCATATCGATAGCGGTAGGCGGAAAGATGGTCGAGGATCTCGACCCCAAGGTGGTCGGGAAATTCCTTGAGAAGGTCTACATGCCGAAAACAACGAGAAAAAGGTCCCTGCCGGTGGTCCTCAAAAGGCTGATCGCCAGCAGGAGGGCCGCGCAGGGTTAAAGATGAGGATAACGAACCTTATATTCAATAATTTCTGGCCCAAGGTGATATCTCTCGCGCTCGCGGCGGCGACGTGGTTCTACGTGTTCGACCTGGTGAACACGGATTCTTTCCTCCAGAAGAAGGAAACGATGGAGGACATGCTCGCGCGCTATGATTTTGTGGTCAAGGATGTGCCCGTCAAGCCCGTTTTCACCGGAAGATCCCCCAGGGGGTACCGGGTGGCTTTCGAGAAGGTGCTGGTCAAGCCGAACAACATATCGGTTTTCGGCCCGGAGGATATGCTGCAGGACGTTACGGAATTGAGGACTAACAAGATCGATCTGGGGGAATATACCAGGAGCACCCACCTCAGGCTCGGTATCAGCTCCGATAATAAATTGCTGCAGATACCCGATGACGCGGTAGATGTTTACGTGCCCGTGGTGCCTGTGGAGGCTTCAAAGTGAATCTGGGCGTAAATATAGACCATGTCGCGACCGTCCGGGAAGCTCGCAAGACGTTCGAGCCGGATCCCGTCCAGGCCGCGAAAGAATGCGAAAAGGCCGGATGCGACGGTATAGTATGCCACCTGCGCAAGGACAGGCGGCATATAAACGACGCTGATCTCGAGGCCCTCAGGGAAGCGGTGTCTACCAGGCTCAACATGGAGATGTCCGTCGACCCCGAGATCGTGGATATAGCCTGCGGCAGGAGGCCCGACCAGGCGACCCTGGTGCCGGAGAACCGGCAGGAGATTACAACGGAGGGCGGGCTTGATGTGGCGGGTAATTTCGACAAAGTAAGGGAAGTCGTGGGGCGGCTTGTTTCATCGGGCATACAGGTAAGCCTGTTCATAGATCCGGAAGAGGAGCAGCTTGACGCATCCGTCGAAAGCGGCGCTAAGATAATAGAGTTCCACACCGGCCGTTACGCGGAGGAATATAACCGCGGAGGGGAGCACGAAAAAGAACTGGATACGCTGCGTGAGATGACGCTCTCTGCCTTGAAAAAGGGGCTGGTAGTTTGCGCCGGGCATGGTCTTAATTACAGGAATGTGGTCCCTGTTGCGCGGATAGAAGGCATGCACGAGCTTAATATCGGGCATTCGATAATTTCCAGGGCCGTTTTTGTCGGCGTAGGCCGGGCTGTCAGAGAGATGAGGGAACTTATAGGATGAACATCGCCGGGATCGGCATCGATGCCGTGGATATCGAGAGGTTCAGAAAGGCGGCGGAGAAAAGGGGCGAGGCTTTTCTCCGGAAGATATTCACTCCGAAGGAGCTTGAATACGCTGACGGCAAGAAAGCCAACGCTATACACATGGCGGGGAAGTTCGCCGCGAAAGAAGCGGTCAAAAAAGCTCTTCCCGACGGCGTCGAGATAGGCCTTAACTGGTTCGATATAGAGATACTGAACGGGGAAGACGGAAAACCCTACGCGCTTCTCCACGGTCGGGCGAGAAACCTTATGGAAAAACAGGGGCTTTCAAGGATCTTCGTGAGCATCTCCCATACCGGGGAGCTCGCGGTATCAAACGCAACGGTGGTGAAAAATGGTTCGTGAGCATATAGAGAAGATACCTGTCCGTCGCGAGGATTCCCACAAAGGGGATTACGGCAGGGTGTTTATTGTCGCGGGTTCGCCCGGGATGACCGGGGCCGCTTATCTTACGGCCCAGGCCGCCTTAAGGGCGGGGAGCGGACTGGTCACCTGCGGGATCCCCTCATCTCTGAACGACATAATGGAGGTCAAGCTGACGGAGGCGTTGACCCTCCAGCTTGAGGAGACCGAGGAAAGATGCCTTAGTTTCAAGGCCAAGAAAAGGATACTGGATTTTTGCTCCGGCTGCGACGCGGCGGCCATAGGGCCCGGCCTGGGCGGGGACGAGAGCACGCGGATACTCGTGAGGGAACTGGTTTCCGAGATAGAAATACCTGTTGTGCTGGACGCGGACGGGATAAACGCGCTTGAAGGCAGCCTGGAAACCCTGAAGAGGCGGAAGCAGGATGCTGTTATAACGCCCCATCCCGGTGAGATGTCGAGCCTTACCGGCAAGGATATATCAAGCGTGCAGGCGGACCGCGAGAACGCCGCCAGAACAGTAGCGGAGGCGACCGGTAAAATAGTTTGCCTCAAAGGTCACAGGACTGTCGTGGCCGGGCCGGACGGGAGATGTTACGTGAACGATACGGGCAATTCCGGTATGGCAACCGGGGGCATGGGCGACGTGCTTACCGGCATGATCGCTTCGTTCATCGGCCAGGGCCTGGAACCTTACAGCGCGGCTGTTGTGGCTGTATACCTGCACGGATCGGCCGGGGACATAGTCGCCGAGGAAAAAGGCCCGTTCAGCATGATCGCGACGGATGTCCTCGAGGCGATACCCGAGGCGTTCGACAAGGCGGGCATCTGAGAAATAAATTCGCCGGCGTAGCTCAGGTAAATTCGGCCAGGCAACTTACGTCACTTTGTTCCTTAAGTTGCGGCCTCATTTAAGAGCAGGGTGACGTCCCGTACAAAAAGAATAAACGTTGTTACGGTATAAGCGACAAGATAAGCCGGCGTAGCTCAGGGGTAGAGCAGGGGTTTTGTAAACCTCTGGTCGGGGGTTCGAATCCCTCCGCCGGCTCCACGCATCGATTGCGCAGGAACGCATCTAAAGGGATTCGAACAGGAGCTGCCGAACCTTTATTAGAGGAAGCCGCGACGAGTAGGAGCGGCGACAACAGATGAGGCAGCGGATGACCGACCGGAAGGCGAATATAATATCCGGCACGAGTGATAACGAGTGACGGTATAGTGAAAAGAGCCTGGAGGCGTTCGAATCCCTCCGCCGGCTCCACGCATCGATTGCGCAGGAACGCATCTAAAGGGATTAGAACCCTCTGCGCATTTGTTCTTTACAAAAACGAGCGTATCATTTAGAATACGCCTGAGTTGCCGGGGAGGTAGCGAAGTGGTTAAACGCGGCAGACTGTAAATCTGTTGGCTCAGCCTTCGAAGGTTCGAATCCTTCCCTCCCCACCACTACATAACAAGGAGGAAGGCATGAAAATTATCATTTTATTTGTTTTTCTCTGTTTTCTCGCCATACCTTTATCTTACCCGGCTTTTTCCGACGCGCAGAACGCGCTCGAAGCGTCTCTTACAGAAGATGAGATAAGCGATACTGAGGCTGAGCTTGACAGGCTGCGTGCCGAAAGAAATGAAGCCGAACACCCTGAAAAGGCCCAGCAAATAGAAAAAGAAGAGATGCTCGAAGAGGGTGAGTCCGAACTTGAAATGGATTGAACTATCGTATGGAACTTGGTAAGGGCCAGATAGTCGCCCTTTTGATACTTCTGGGGGTGTTCATTATATGTCTCTTTTTTCTAAGGGAAGAGGCGCTTGATATAGTGAACATCACTTCTCCGTAATACCCTTCCGAAGGGCCGGGCCGGCCGTTCTGTTAAATAATTATAAAATAACAGCATATTAACTTAATATTAATAATGTTGGTGTAAAATTTAGGAGAACATAAAGTAAGCAATTTTTAAAGGGTAGGGATCATTATGAGGAAGAAAAAAGTACTTATTATCGACGATGAGAAAGGTTTTACGGATCTTGTAAGGGATATACTTGAGCAAACAGGTCTATATCAGGTGATTTCCGAGAACGATCCATCCAGGTGTGTGGCAGCAGTAAACACGTTCAAGCCTGATCTTATACTGCTTGACGTGGTGATGCCGGGATTAGACGGCGCTGAGGTAGCTAATTTGATAAGAAAGGAAAAATACGGGAAGAGGACGCCTATAGTGTTCGTTTCAGTTCTTTTCAACCAGAGGCAGCAAAGGATAGCAGGGACGGACAAACTGCTTTCAAAGCCTATACATATAAAAGAACTTATGAATTGCGTTGAAAAGAACCTTTGCTGATAGATCCGAATGCGCGGTGACGCTCCGTTGCATTAAACGTCAGAATGCTGTATACTAATTGAAAACACGAGTCAGCGATGAATAAAACCTGTATACTGACATTCATATTCCTGCTTTGCGCCTCCAGTCTTGCCTTTTCCCAGACAGTTGATGTTTCAGAAAGGGTAATGTACCAGCTCGACCTTTATTACGAGCTTAACGAGTATCTTGACGGCGTTTTCCGCGAATTCAGCCAGGGGTATCTTGAGCCGGACCCCGCGCTGAAAAAGATACACGTGATCACTCACCAGTACAATAAGGCAGTGAACCCTGTACCGCAAGAAACCGAGAAACTTCACGAGCTTACGAAGCAGCTTTTATCAAGGGTCGAGAATTACTTCATACAGTACAAGAACAATTTCCGGGAAGATCCGGAGCTTAACAGGAAGATAATGGAGACGAGGTACCAGCTTTCAAAGGAGGCCGAGAGGCTCCAGTACACTTACGGTTATTAACGTGAGAAGGCCAATATTATTTTTTCTGGTGATAGCGCTTTTATACGCGGGCATTTCTGTCACATACGCGGAAAAAGCAGGAATTTCGGTAATAAAGCTTAAGAACAAAGGGCGGATAACCGGTTTAATAATCGAAGAGGACGAACAGGGCGTGGTCGTGGATGTCGGTTATGGTACCGTAGCCATCTCAAAAAATGAGATAGAGGCCGTAGAAAGACCCGGCGGGGAAGCTGGAGGCCGGCTTGAAAGCGAGTGGCGCGGGCATATGGAGGCGTCGACCCTTAGCGAGGAAGAGAGAAAGAAAGAGACTGAAAAGGTCCGGAGAAGGATCCAGGAGAACCGCAGGCTCAAGGAAGAGGCCCTGGAGAAAGCCAGGAGGGCGGAGGAATACAGGATACCTTTCAAGGACAGCTCTAAAATAACGGTAACGGCGGTCCTTAACGATAAGGTGAATACCCGCCTTCTTGTCGATACCGGGGCCAATACCGTGGTCATACCGATGAGCGTCGCCAGGGAACTGGCTGAGATCACGGCAAAGAGGTCTCAAAAGGTGCCGGCGCGGCTAGCCGACGGGTCCTTGAGGGAGGGCTCCAGGATCCTTCTCAGTTCCGTGGCCGTGGGCGGGGCCAGGGCTGAGAATGTCCAGGCGGTGGCCATGGAAATGCCTCATGGAGGCGGGCTTTTGGGGATGTCGTTCTTAAGCAGGTTCCATGTGAGGGTTGATTCCAAGAAGAATGTCCTTATACTCAAAGAAAAATAGGAATGGAGGTGTTGTCATGAAATTCCTGGGTAACATAGTTTCAGGGGTGGGTGTATTGTTAGCTTTGTATGCCGGGGTGGCCAAGATAATGAATCCCGCCTTGGAGGAGGCTTTAAACCTCGGGTTTATTCAGATAAGCGCCGTCGGGGGAATGCTGCTGGCCGTCGCTTTGATGGTGACGGGCCTTGTCATAAGATCCTGGCATGATTGGTAATGATAATGTAACATATTTTGGGCACTTTCGAGGTGTCATCTCGAGCGAGTGAGCCGAAGGCGAGCGAGTCGAGAGATCTTTTCGGGAAGTAGTCAAAGAACTTGTAATAGATTCCTCGATTCGGCCTTCGGCCTCACTCGGAATGACAGCAGTAGAAATTGCCCAATTATCTTGACACTAATTTGGTAATTAAATATTAGTATAATTAATACAAGTATGCTAAAATATTCTCAATAATTTACTCTGTGAAAGGGGGGTGAAGTATGAGGAGATACATTATATTCGCGATCGTCGTCCTGTTCTGCGTGAGCGCGGTCACGGCTTTTGCCGCTTCCGGCGACCATAGGCCCGCCAGCAAAAGCATAAACGACCCTACGCTCCAGGCCGCTGCCGATCACATATCTCAGTGGGGTAAATCCGCGGAGATAGTCAAGGGAGAAAGCCTGCGCACCGACGAGGAAAAGCTTGATAAAAGAAGAGGCCCGGACTGCAAAAAATGGGTGTTTATGTAAACACCGGACTAATACGGTCGTTATCATGAAGAACAGCGGGGGTCCTGTAATGCAGGGCCCCTGTTGTTTTTAGCGCTTTTACATGGAAGAGAACACCAAAAAAATTCTTCGGCGCGAGTCTTTCAGGTTCGCGGCGTGTTTTTTTATTATCCTGATCATCAGCGCTTACAGTTCTACCAGCCGGACCATGGTGGACGGCGCGCTTCACTCAAGATTTTTTTTCGATCTTTTCATCTTGAACTTAATAGCGTGGATCATGGTATACGCGGTGCTGCGAGCGGCGGTATGGGCTGTAAGAACATGGATAAAGGGCTAGTTGCGGCTTTACTCCGATGAACATGGGAGGGTTTATGAGGATCACACTAATATTTTTACTGTTACTGTTCGGCGCGGGCGAGATCACGGCTTTTTCGCAGGCTGACCTGGACAGGGCCACTCTTGAAGTCGACCGGGATTACAGCAAAGAAGCGGAGAAGGAGATATATACCGAACCGAAGCGCCCTGTTATAAAGATAGAAGGAGAGGGGGAAAATCTTGATGGGTATCCCGGCGGGGAAGGCGGCGAGGAAATAGTGCCTGTCGGCAGGCCGGGCGGGGAAGACGCGGTGATCAAGGAAAAATAAAATTGGAGGTTTTATGAGGATCAACAAGTGGTTTATCCTGCTGGTAGCGGTGCTCGCGATAATCCTGGCCTTATCCGCGACAAAGGACAATATTATCAAGTATATCGTCGAGCGCGGGGTCCAGGGCGTTACCGGGCTGCATCTTAAGATCGAGGAGCTCAGGGTGGGCCTACTGGAAACAAAGATCGATATACGGGGGCTGCGGCTTTACAATCCCGGAGGTTTCAAGGACAAGGTAATGCTGGACATGCCCGAAATATATGTCCATTACGACCTCCCGGCCGTTTTCAGGGGTGTCATACATTTTAAGGACATGAAGATAAGCATGAAGGAGTTCACCGTAGAGAAGAACGCCCGAGGCGATCTCAACCTGAACTCTTTGAAGATGGTAAGTGAAGGCGACGACGCCAAGGCGCAGCCGGCGGAAGCCAAAAAGGCTCCGGGAATGAAATTGCAGATAGATACCCTGGAACTCAAGGTGGGCAAGGTCATGTACAAGGATTATTCGCAGGGCGGCGCGCCGAAGGTCCAGGAGTTCGACGTGGATATAGATCAGACATTCTCAGATATAACGGACCTCAAGTCGCTGATCAGCCTGATAATCTACCAGTCGCTGACAAAGACAGCTATTTCAAAACTGGCGGATTTCGAGATGGATAAGCTGCAGAAGAGCATATCCGACCGCGTCCTGTCGTCCATTATGCCGGGAGGCAAGCTGTTGGGGTCATCCGCCATGGGCAAGGCGCTGGGCGGGGCGGTGGAAAAAATGGAAGAGTCCTTTATGAAGGGCTCCGGAGGGGGAGGTTCGGAGTAAATAAAGGCGTCTTTTGTAACCGACATAGAAGGCGTGGGGCCTGTTCTTTTTGAGCGCAGCAAGAGGTCCCGGCACATAAATATCAGCGTTATACCCTTCAAGGGTGTACGGGTAGCTGTTCCCCGCGGGGTGTCTTTTCGCCAGGCGCAGGATGAGGCGATCTCACACAAGGGTTGGCTGAGAAGGCGGCTGGCCGCCATGGAAAAGACAGAGCGGGATTATGTAGCCGCCTCCTCGGGATTGAACGTGCTTGACCGGGAAAAAGCGAAAAAGACCCTTGCCGGCAGGGTCAATGAGCTGGCCAGGGGCTACGGATTGGTCTATGAGAAGCTTGTTATAAGGGACAAGAGGTCTCAATGGGGCAGTTGCTCCCCCGGGAATAGAATAAGCCTGAACATAAAACTGGCGCGCCTGCCTGATGAGCTGATAGACTATGTTATCCTTCACGAGTTGGCGCATACAAGGATAAAGAACCACGGCAGGCGTTTCTGGAGCTTTCTTGACGGGGTTTTCGGCGACGCGAGGGCCCTGGACGCGCAATTAAGGAAATATCATCTGGAGCTGCTGTGATAACGATCTGGATGCGGGGCAAAAATGGGTAAAACGATCTTATTTCGCGCCGCGACGGTCACGATCGCGGTAATAGGCGGGATAATATTCGCGGAGAAGTTTGTTGTTTTGGCTGCTATCGTGTGGATCCTTGACGCCGTATTGTTGTTCCTGTTCTTTCCGTCCGTGGAGGGTGACCCGGCGTCGAGGAGGGGACGCCTCGCCGCTGTTGTCGTCCCTGTGCTGTTCTTTATTTGCGCCAGCGGGCTTGTGTTCATGCCCGGCGGAAGGATGCCGCCGTATTCTTTACTTGTACTGGCGCTGTCCGCCGGAGCTCAGGGCCTGGCGGTCCTGGGCCTTCTGCGCCTGCGGATAAAGCATTAAAGTTCATGAGGTCTTATCGCGGAGCTTGAAACTTAACGAAAATCGTATATACTATAAATTGTTTGGGGAAGAATGATATGAAAAGACATCTATTAATAATATTATGTTTTATCATGCTCTTAACGCCTCTGGCGAGCGGCCATCCGGCTTCTTACAAGGAGACGCATGATGAATGGTATTCCGAGGGTTATGAACACGGCAAACAGTCGGAAAAATACGATCCGGTGACGAGTTTCGGGGCCGTGAAAGAGCAGAAGCTTGATCCCGCCCTGGATGAATTGAAGGCTGTCGCGAAGCAGGATGAGGCCTCTGATCTTGAGAAGGCGGCTGAGGACGGTTTTTATTCCGGTTACAGAGCCGGATATTACCGCGAAAAAGAGGCAGAACTTCTGGAGATGCTGGAAAAAGAGGCCGAGAAGGACATCAAGGTATCAAATTTCATCTTCGGCAGTATGAAGGAAGGACCAGAAGACGTCATTATAGATGAAACGACCGAACTTAAAGTCCCGGCAGTGGAAGGAAAAAAGAATTATTTCGGTTATACGTTCAATTACGCCGAAAACAATGTGGGGGATAAGCTTGTGGTCGTTATAAATCTACCAGGGCCCCCTAAAAAGGACCTTGGTCCTGGCTTTTATCCCAAGACGAACAGCATAATATCCGAGCACAAAGTAAGTTACGGCAGCGGAACCTTCGCTAATAAATGGTATTTTTCCAAAGATGACCTGACCGGCAAATACAGGCTGAACGTTTATATCGGCGGCAAGCTGGTCAAAAGGCTTTGGTTTAACGCCTCCTAGTAATATCCTCAAGCGAGCGTAGCACAGTGGTAGTGCAGTGGCCTTCCAAGCCACCTACGTGGGTTCGATTCCCATCGCTCGCTCCATCTTTCTATGGGGACGTTTCCCCTCCCTCTAAACCATTATAAACACTTAATTTACAAGTTGTGACAAAACAGTTTTTCAGGTTTCTTATTTACTAACAAAACTGTTCGGTCATTAGTTGTAAGTCGATTTATGGTAATGGTTTAGAGGGAGGGGAAACGTCCCCATTATTAGAAAGGAAAAAGTTAGCAAGATATTTATTGTTCTAACGATGGCTTTGTGTTATATTAACAGTAATTATTTATTCCGGAAAAAGGTAAACCCGTGGTGACGCGGGGGCACAAAGTCGTGGGTCTGGGATGAGAATACAGGGATAAGTACTATACACTTATTTAACCAGATAGCCAGATTGCCTGGGATGCCAGGTGTCTGGCTATTTTTTTATGATCGAAGCCCGGGAAAAGGAGCCGCGCCTGCCTGACCCACGACGGGTGGACGCGGTTCCCCGGGCATCAATAAGCACAGAAAGAGATATGGAAAAACTTAAGAACAGGCACAGTTTGCTGATAAGAACAATAGCCCTTGTCGTAGTGTGCCTGTTTACTGCCAATACCGTGTCGATGTCCTATCCGGGAAGTATCGAGGTAAAAAACACTGAGACATTGCAGGTACCGTCCATCTTTAAGCCTATACTGGATATCGCGGGATGGGAGAACGACCTACAGGTAAAAGTGGAGTTGGCTTGTATGTTAGCCATGGCCCTCGGAAAAGACGGAATGCCGTTCCAGGATATAAATTCAGAAGTCGACAAATGGCTCAGCGCGGTGCCCGGCGCGGGGAGATCAAGGATGCTGGAGGTGTTGACCGATCCCGCACGTTCCGATGAAGATGAAGAAGTCCTGGAGTTCGTGGTAGGTTTTCTAGGAAAAGAGGAGGGGCCGAGATTCAGGGTCACATCATCTAAAAACAGCGCGGCCGAGATACAGGCGGACGAAAAGGATATATCTATAGAATTGATAGAAGAAGGCGGACCTGTATCCGGGTCGATCACTGAAAAGGAAAATGAATGGCCGGATACTCCTTCCGAAGAACAGCAGGATCCTGTGGCCGGAGCCTACCATTGGGCGCGGCATATCGCGGAGATCCTGCGCGTGCTGTCCGAAAGTTATCCGGATCCCGCCGGCATATGGGTCAGGGACCCCGGCTACACTGAGCCTGTAAGGCAGACATTCTTTTCGTGGCTGACACATGGCCCTATAGTCACGTTCATTTCAATGGTAAAAGCTTATTCTGACCCTGATTTCAGGGGAGTGGATACCGATCAGATCGAGAAGGCCGTCGCTTCTGAGTTCCTCAGGTTCAAAGAACAGGTGGAAACGGTGATCATGCTCATGAAAGAAGCTTGCCGGGAAGGTCATCTTGAAAAATACCCGGACGTGGTGTTTACAGAAGAGAACCCAGCCCACCACGAGAACGTAGGCGTGCATTTCATGAAGGGGATGCTATCCGTTAAAAGGGATGAAAAGGAAAGGTCTGTAACGGAAGCCATATCGCTCTTGGAAGGATCACTGAAAAAGCTGGAAGAATACGTAGTGGAAGCCGCCGGGCCTCTGCCGGTGCAAGAGCGTAAAAAAACACGAAAAGAAGCGGGACAAAGTATGGAGGAACGAAAACCCCGCGTTATAGAATCCCCGTTGGATAAAATACCGGAAGAAGATATAAAAAATATATTCGTTTTCGGCTCATCGGCGATGAGACTTAACGAGAACAGCGTGCCGAAGCTCGGGGAGACCGCCATAGATATGTGGCCCGTTGTCACGGGCCTTCATGACAAATATCCGGAGGCCGTTATATATGTGGCGACTTATTACCCGGACCTTTTTCTCGCCGAGCAGTTCGGCGGCAAGATAAAGCCCATACCCCGCACGATAAGGGACGCTTTCGAATGGGGTTATAACATAAGGGACTGGCATAATTGCCTTCTGGACCAGATCGGCGGCACTTATTCCATGTCGCTCATGGTCAGGGATACAAGGAAGAGGTTCATAAGGGACAAGCGGATAGATATGATCGTTGACGTCACAAAGATGGGAGGGTTTTTCAACGGTCCGGTGCCCGAGCGTTTCGGGGATATACCGAGACCGCACATAATAACCATGAACGCGGCGACAATGTTCGCTTCCGCCGTAGATAACAGGTTATATCAACGCGGAGGCATGTTCCATTACACCGACAGGGATGGAAACTTTTACAACATAAAAGGCATGGAAGATATACTTGAGAGCAGGGCCCCGGGCGGGGAGATTGAAAGTGCCGGCATTTGGAAAATCTCCATGGACATGTGCGGGGCGCTGGGGCTTGATGTGGGCCCGGATAATCTGTGCAGCATAAAGCTCGGCATAGAGGAGTCGGTGGGCGCGATAAACTGGCTGAGGGACGCTTTCTACGAGATGAATCCGGACGCCTCCATAGGCAGTTTCGACATAAACAAGAAAATAGTCGTGGTGAACGTTTACGCCGTAACGCAGTTCGATCTTTTGACGCCGGAGCAGTGGGTCGAGGCCATAGTAGAGCTGATAAGGAACACCAGGGACGCTTACTTTGTGTTCACTCACGGCGGTGAGATGGACTACACCGAAGGCGACCCGGACTCCCGCTACAGGTATATCGTGGATATAGTCAATGAAGTGCGGAATAAGCTGAAAGACGAGAATATCGGGGGCCTGAGCGGCAGCGACGTTATACTGCCGAAGAGGGATATATATCCTTACATCAACGCTATTCTCGGCATAGCGGCGGGGCTGGTCACGCTGGATACCGGCCTGAGCCATCTGGGCAGCGGCGTCTATGATATACCGACCGCGGTCATAACCACAGAGGGCATACTGCACTGGCTTACGCCGCGCGATAATGTGCATACCATCATGGCCAGGACTAGCGAGTCTGTTAAGGCGGAAAGGGCTTTAAGGCAGTATCCCTACCTCCCGGATGAACTGGCTCAAAAACTGCAGAGGATGATGATAAGCGGTATGCACGCGTCTACCTTGCAGATAAGGGAACAGACAAGGGCGTTCGCGGAGGCCCTCAACGAGGCAAGCGAAAGGCCGGCGGCCAGGGACGCGAAAATAGCCGCTTCCTCAATATCTGAGAGGGATAAGCTCGACACCGAGCTTGTCGCTGACAGGCTTACGAATCCGGAGCTTGATCACGCGGAGAGGGATCTGAGGAGATTCGTTGAGGAATGCGTCGAGGTCCTGGGAATAGACAGATATCTGGAGGAGAGGGGTATACCGGTGGACGAGCTCTACCCTGAAGTTATCTTTGTCGACAGTTCTATGCAGACCGGACGGGGATATCCGCAGTTCAAGGTCAAGTTATCCACACCCGGGGAAGCCAGGACCAGGCTGCTTGTTGACAGGTCGGCCCTGGAGGCCGTGATGCTTCCCGGCGGGAAAGAGGCTCTGCGCATAAAAAATGAGGTCAAGGGTTTTGATATCATACATGAAATAATGGGCCACATGCTTGCCCGTAAAGTATTCAGGCAGTTTTCCAGGATACATAGTAAAAAGCAGCGTCTTAAGGAAACTAAGAGAATGCGCAGGGCAAGGACCGAGGAGGAAATACTTGCCCGGCTTATGGGATTTCTGGCAGTACACATGATCAACGCCAAAAAGCCGGACCTCATCGACGGCCGCGTAAGGTCCCTTCTGGGCAAAATAGGTGTTGATGTAAGCACTCCGAACATAGCCGCTTACCTGGAAGCCAGTATAAATGACATAAAGGTGATGGGGGAGATAGAGAACCTGGATACCTTCCGTTACAGGAGCGTGCTTCTTGAGGACCAGCCAGTATCTGAAAGGATAAAAAAGCATATAGAAAGGAAATATATCCCCGCTGTCAGGAAGATATTCGGTTTTACGGACGGAGCGGACGCGGAAAATATCGGGGAGTTAGGGGTCCTGGCGGCTAATATTTTCACGGGCCGCTACGCGTGGCTTAGGAACCTTCCTGTGAGGGTATTAGGCCTTTTAACGCTCGCGACGCCGGTCCACGAGATAGGCCATATAAGGGCCTCGCTTAACTTCGGCGGCAGGCTCAGGGAGTCCGGCTGGGGCCTGTTCAAGGGCATGTTCACTGGAAGGGTTCATGTTGAGCGCGGCCCTCCGGCGGTTCATTACGCGGGTTACGCGATGAACATACTATCGGGACTTGTCGCCGGCGCCGCGTCGCTGATGCTCGCGGCTTTCTCGCTGCACGCGCCGGCCGTAGCCCTGTCAGCGGTTTCGGCCGTTCATTTATTCTACGCCCTCGCTGAGCAGATAGGAGGCAGGCACGGCAGGGGGGACATCACCGATCTAGTCAAGTGGAAGGCTAAACACAAGGTAAGCGAAGAAGAGGCCGCCAGGCTCGCCCGCGAGCAGGAAATGACCGGTTCCAAGGCAGGCGCGGGATACCATATAGTGGGCGGCCTGAAGAGCCCCTTGTACAGCGACCTGAGATACCTTATGGGTAAGGGCTTCCTTGCCAGGAGGATGTCCGAAGAGGTGTATTACCCGGGGCAGGACCGCGGGGATTCAATAATATTCGCGGAATACGCCGCCCGGGAGGTCAAGAACGTTATCGATGACCTCGTCCGAGCAAGGCGCGGAAAGATAAGGATCCTGGATATCGGCTGCGGGACCGGCATAAGCTCGATAACGGCCGTACACCACGCGAAAAAATATGCGGCCGAACTCGGGATCGAACTTGATATAGAAATGGACAGCATTGACATAAGCAGGAAGGCCTGCGAGAACACGCTTTTTAATTTCAACGAGGTCTTTCCGCATCTGATCGGCGGCGAAGACCGCCTTCGGGTCATAAATGTGCAAGAGGGGAGCGAGTTCAGGCAGCTGGAAGGACTGTATGACCTCATCCTTTTTAACGCGCCTGATCCCGCAAGTGATGAAGATGACCCGGAACATAAGGCTATAAGCATAAGATCATCTGAGTTGAAAAGGCTGGTAAGTAAGGCTTCACGGCTGCTGCCTGAAAAAGGAGTATTCCTGTTAAGGAACAGGGCGCTGGCATACAGGGAAGGTATTCTTCCGAGGAACATACACTGGGACATGAGCCTTGCCGGATACAATTACGAGAACACTGATTACAGGGACACTTTCACCGGGACCCGCCCCGGGAACCGCTCATCCGCTTACTCGCTGCTCGCGAACCTTTTCACCGGCCGCATGGCGCGGCTTAAGAACCTGCCTATGAGGATACTCGGCGCTCTCACTCTTTCCACCTTCGCCCACGAAATGGGGCATCTTGCGCTAGCCGCAATTAAAGGTAAATACAGGCAGGTAAGGTCCACTTACCTGAGCGAGGCTTCCTATTCAAGGAAGCTCATGGACATGACAAGGGGAAAAAGCAGGGACCAGTTGAGGTGGGAAGGTAACAAGCTTGTCAGGGCGGTGCGCTCCGAGATGAGGAAGGATTTCCTGCTGGACCTGTTCTTTCGCGGAGAGGTCAAAGGCGTTGACGGAGCGGCGGGCGAGTTCGGCGGCATCTTGGGCAACCTTGCGGGTATTATCGCGGGCTTTTTGTGGGTCCCTGTCGCCATGAGCCTTATGGATGCGCCGCTTATATACGGACTGTTGTCGGCGCTTCCGTTCGGCGTCAGGACTGCGCTGGAAGCGGTCATTATTCTTGCTCCGGCGGCCATGAACGCCGTATCGATGTTCACTGAATACGCCGGCGCTCCTTTCGGCCGCGGGGATATGGGCTGGAAAAAGCCTATCAAAAGGCCCCGGTTCCGCAAAAAGGATAAGGACGGATATTTTCTGAAGGAAGAGGAGGCTGAAAAATACGTTGAACGTCTTTCCCTGGGCAGCAACGTCTTCGATAGGGAGAGGGGGTTGGGCCCCTATGGCCGGCTTTACGGGGAGCTGGAAGGCATCATGAGAGACCTTTTAAAAGCGGACGGCCTTGACCCCGGACGATTTCAGCTGCACCTGGTCGACGACCATTATCCTAACGGGGCGATATACCCGTTCTCGGGCCACGTTATCATGAACCTGGGCGCGCCGGTTCTCCTCAACGAGCGGGGAAAACTCACAAAGGACGCCATGGCCTCTTTTATAGGCCATGAGATCGGACACATAATTCAGCGCAAAGAGCTTCTCAGAAAGGGTAAGATCACAAAAAGAGATATACTGGAAAACAAAGGAATAAACGATATCGAAAGGTATCTCTCGGATTATACCGACGAATACGACGCTGACATACGGGGCGTGGACCTGCTTTCGAGGGCCGGGTACAACGCGCTTAGTTCCCTGAGCATGCCGGAAGAAGCGCGTTTCTACGCGCTGAAGAGGTCAGGCGATGACCCCGCCTGCTACAGCCACCCGGCTATGAGAAAGAGGATAGAGCAGCTCAGGCAGCACCTGGAGACAGCCTATATAGGCGACGTGAGCCGGCGTCCCGAAAAGTTCAGCGCCGCCGCCGTTCTTGAGCTTAAGCGCAGGACCGGTCTCGCGGAAATATCCAACGAGGCTTTTAACGCCGGCTCGCACCGCGAAACGCTCTCCCTGGTCGGACGGGCGGCGGACATCAGGGAGCTTGTCTCCGCGCTGATGCTCGCCAGAACGGAACAGGAGACGCAGAAGATGAGGGAAGAGCTCGCCCTGAAAAGCGCTGAAAGGGCTCTGGAGATGGCAGGTGGGGACATGATAATGCGCCTGGTCTATTTCGCGGTGGTCAAAGCGGCCATAGAAGGACTTGACCGGGGAGACCACTTGCATTATCTCCACGGCAAAGGAGCCATCGATGAGCCCCGGGACTGGGATTCAGCCAGGTGCCTCGACGGACTTTTCGGCCGGGTGTTAGCCGACGCCAAACAGGTGTTGCGCACACCGGGCGACCTGGAGATCCTTTTCGCCCTGTACGAAAAGTACCTTGACGGGGATGATCCGGCCTGGAGGGTGCAGGTCCCGCTGTTCGAGGAGATCATGATGGGGCATGATGAGCTACCGGCCGGGGTGAGAGAACACTATGAGCTGTCGATGGACAGGCTTGGCGGATTCTTTGACAGCATTCTGACCTATGGCGAAGCCGCGAAAGAGATCAGGGGTCTTATGAGCGATAAGATCGATGTGTTCTCACGCGGGATACTGCGGAAGGTAGCCTGGAAAGAGCTTATCCGGTTCATCGAAACCCTGCCTAACCGGGTCGAGTGCAGGAAAGCGATCGAATCCCTTATACTGGAAAGGTCCAGGACCATGACGCCGGCGGACCTGGAAGAATTCCTATACGGCCTTCCCGCGATGGATAAATTCTCCACCGCCGGGATCAAGGGCCTGCCTGTCAGGATGGTCAGGGGAAGGCCGGAGCTGTTAAAGGCGCTGTACTTCGGGTATCTGGGCGCCGGCGCCGACAGCAGGCAGGGTGCCGGTATGAGGAGCGAAGTGCTGTCCGCTTTGCATTATAATATAAACCATGACGTGTTCGAAAGGTTCGTATCCCTTATTGCCGGAACTTCCAAAGACCCTGTCGAGGCGGTGAAGGATCTGATCAGGAGATTTTCCTGGGAAGCTTACCAGCACCGCCTTTGGAGCGTTACTGAAAGGCTTTTCGCCCACCTGAAGAGTTCCGGCGCCTGCTCGGATACGGACCTGCTCGATATGACGGAAGTGGTCTACAGCCTCCTGGGGCAGCGGGCTGAAAGGGATAAGGTAGATCCGCACGATATGCTCCGGCCCGGGGAGGTGTCGATGGCGCTGATGGATATTTTGCCCGAAGAACCCGAAGAGGCCCTGATATCCGATCTCAATTCACGCGTCCTGGCGCTTATGAAAAGCGCGGGGATCGCGGAAGCCTCTGATCTGCTGCCGGAAAGCATTCACTTTAAAGCCGGTCTTTACCTTTTCGCGAACCTCCTGTTCCTGAAACATTACAAACAGGCCGGGGGTATTGAACTGCTGGAGGGCACCTCAGGATATCATGACGGATCCCGCGCGGCCGTAAAGAAGGTGGTCGAGGGCCTCAGTCCTTCAGAAAAGTTAAGCACGCTGAGAGCTTTAGCCAGGGTCAGGGCGGCTACCTCGGAAAAAGAGCCCTCAAGCGTCAACAGTATGCTTCATTATCTCGAGCTGGCTTCCTCACTCGGCGTAAAAGAAGAGGACCTGCCGGTAAGAGAAGGGACGGACCTTACTCAGTACGGCGAATCCTATCACCCCTTCCGTTTCTTCGGTGAGATGGATGAGGCCGCTTACAGGGCCGCGGGCAACTCCCTTTACAAACTCGCCTCAAGGCAGTCCCTTGAGTCGATGATGGAAAGCCATGATCCGGGCGGGGACTTGCTCGACGCCGGCATGTTCGAGCTTCTTAAGCCGCTGGCGGATGCGAATATGAGTTTCGAGGATATCGTCGACAGGGTCACGACAATAATCCCTCCCGGCGTGTTCAGGAACCACGTTCTTTTCGGATTGTGGCTGCTTAAAGTTTATTATCCGAGAACCGGAGACGACGCCCCTGTCCGTTCAAGGCAGTGGCCGCGGGGGGAACACAACGCCGGGAGGCTGAGAAGGTTCGCTGAAGAAAAACTTTCCGGGGAGGATCTTGATAAGATGCTCGGTTCGGCGGAACTTATTATCGGGCATCTGGTGCGCGACAAAGAGATATCGACCCTGAACAGGTCCAAGATGGCAAGGGGGGCTTACGATTCCATCAATCCCTCGTCAATGAACGATCTCTTCGACGAGGACTCATATAATGCCGCAAAACAGCGTTATAAGGATATACTTTTTTACGAACCGGGCACACCGGCGGCGCATGTAGATGTACTCCTGGGCGAGCTTTTCAGGAAGGAGATACTTGAGCGCCTGGAAGACGACAGCTGGACCTTTCAGGAGAAAGCGCACTTTATTTGCAGGTATCTGACGCGGCCGACCGCCGCCAGGGACGAATACATGGTAAAGCTCATGGAAAAGGCCCGGGACCCGGCAGACCTTGAGATGCTCATACCGCTTTTCTTTTCACGCATGTGGAAGGACAGGGCCGGGGTGGACGCCCTTGAGCTTGAGATAAGGCGCGACAGGGAAAGTTTCGCCGGCTTTGACCACGCCTTCTCGCGCGTGCTTCATTATTTCAGCGAGCCTTCACTTACAAGGGACGACCTGATGCAGCAGCTTGTCAACGACCTGGAGGTCACACTCGAGGATATCGAAAAGGTCAACACCCTGATGCTAAGGTCCCACGCGAAACTGGACGAGGAGGGGACGCAAAGGTATTTCGCCGGTTCCGACCTCTTCGACGAGCTTGTAGCGCAGCTTGACCTCGATCAGAAGACCGCGCTGCTGCTCTGGCTGATGGATATCAGGGATCGTAAGCCGGAGTTCCTTATGCGCTTTGAATGGGATTTCAGCGTCAGTTTCGACCGTTTCAGGGAGATATTCCGCCGCCGCGAAGGCTATTTTCAAGACGCCGGGAAGAGCGCGAGGGAAAGGTTTTTGCGCCCCTTCTTTGATATGGATGAAGGCATAGTCTCCTCGCCGGAAGGCCGTGTCGGTTTCGTCCGCGAGATCTGCGCCAGCCTGGGCATTGATACCGGGGAAGAGTCCGTTTTCTGGAATATAGTCCGCGGGGCTTTAAGCCTGGACCCGCAGGGGTTCTACCAGAGAGATCAGGCCAGGCAGATACAGAAGCGGGTGATGATGAACATCTCCAACAGGTGGCCTGACCTGAAGGCTATAAAGACGCTTACCGAAGAAGAGCAGGAGGCCCGTCTGACCAGGGTCATGCTCGAATCAAGCGGAGTGGTGGGGGTAAAAATAGGACAGTTCCTGTCAAGGACGGAGCTTGTCGACGTGGGAGAGATGACAAGGCGCGATCTGGCGCGCCTGAAAGAACAGGCCGAGCCCATCAATAAGGGGACGGCCATGACGTTGATAAACGCGCTTCGGGAGGCGTCGGGCGAAAGCCCGTTAAAGGTGATAAGGCTTCTGGGAAGCGCTTCCGTTAAATGCGTTTATATGGCGGAGGAGAAGGTTGGAAATGCCATGAGGCAGGTGGCGGTAAAGCTCAAACGGCCGGAGGTCAAGGTGCGCATAGATAACGAGCTTTGGTTCTTCGAATCAGTGATCAAGGACCTGGCTGCCAGAGGCGATATATCCGGAGAACTTTCAGCTAGCATGGTCAAGCAGGTCAGGGAGATGATAACGAGCGAGATGGACTTTAAAAGGGAGGCGGAAAACCAGAAACGGATGGCTGGGGCGGCTTCATCCACCCAGAGGGGAGTGTTCAATCTGGTCAATAATCTGCTCAGGGCAAGGCCGATAAAAGTGCGCATACCCAACGCGACAAGGGTGTACACCGATCAGATGATGGTGGAGGAGTATATCGACGCCCTGAGTCTGGGAGAGATCACCAGGTGGGAAGAGATATACAAAGAGGGCTATGACCTCAGGGGCCTGGAGAAAGCCGTTGACTCGCCCGATCCGGAAGAGCTGGAGGATATTGTCCTGAGGCTTACAGGTGAGCAGGATGAAAAGGCGCTGGCCCGCGTAAATAAAGAGATCAGGAACCTTGTAGCTAAGACCACGAGGCTCTTAGAAAAAGGCGGGTACGGCCACGGCCGCGTCGACGGCCTCCTGTCCATGTTGCCTGAGCTTCGGAGAAGGATAGCCGCGGACCTCCTGAAACAGGTCTTCGTGGACGGCCTTTATCACCTCGACCCGCATGAGGGCAATATTCTCATACCGATCGAAGGCGATACGGTAAATTACATAGATATGGGGGCCGTTGGGAAGCTCTCTGTAAGGAACCGCGCTATGCTGTGGGACCTTTCAAAGACGCTTCAGATGCATGGCGGCGAGGAGAAAAGGAGCGCGGCGGCTCGTTTTATCCGGGCTTACGTCAGCGCGGGCGTTTTGGCGGAAACCGCCGGCAGGGCTGAAGAGATAGCCGTCTCCGACGAAGCGGCCCCCATGAAGGTTTACAGGCTCCTGGCCCTTCTTGGAGGGAAGCGTCCCCTGGACAAAAACGCCGAGCGTGACATAGCCGAGCTCAGGCAGGTCCTGAAGTTCTTTGAGACGGCCAGGTACCTTCTCGAGTCGCTGGGGCCGGTGAGGCCGCCGATGGGAGGGGGCATGCATCCGGAAGGGCTTGCGGAGTACGCCCGAAAAGACACGACAGCGCCCGCGGACCTGATACAGTATCTTGTTTCCACGGGCCTTTTTGAACAGGTCGGCGTCATAAGGAAGGCCTTAAGGTCAGACCCGCGTTTTTCAGAAAAACTGGATCAGTTCGAGAAAATGATAGTGCTTTTTGAACCCCCCCACAGGCACGTCGAGAAAGCGAGGAGCGTCTTGAAAGTGGCGTTCGGGAAAGCGGCCGCGGATCCGCAGATATCCATATCCGCGCGTGTTATCGATATATCCGAAATAATAGCCGGGATAAACGAAGAAGAAGACAAGTGGGAGGTCATATCGGGGCTTTCACAGCTGATCCTCGGTGTGGACCACAACGCTTTTCTCGGGGAAAGCCTGGATGAGCTTGATGACAGCCAGAGGGGGATATTGTCGGTAAGCTGGGCTAATGGTCTGGCGAAGAACCGCGGCGCTGTGGCAGTTAAGGAGAACGGCGATATAGTTGGATACGCAAGCCTTGTCATGGAGAACAGGGATAATATGTGGAACCTGGAAAAGCTGGGGGTGATCGAGGGAGAATACCGTAAAAAAGGCTTAGCGACGGCTCTTCTGGACCGCGCTTTTAAAAATATGCTTGCCGAAGGAACCCGCTCAGCTAAACTCAGGATCTCCGCGACGGCGGATGAGAACGATCTCAATTACAGCAGATATTTCGCCAAAAGAGGTCTTAATTCGGGTTTCGGCGTTAACGGCTGGTATCTTGAGGCAAAGGAGTTCAGGGAAGCCAGTTATGTAGTGACAGTGCATGCCGGACATCGGGAAGAAGATATGATGAGGGAAATAGAGAAGATAGTTTCTGGGACCGATTCAAGGAGCGATCTGTTGAGCAGGAGGGTGAGAAATTATTTAAAGGACGCTGAGAAGCATGACAAGGCCATTCCGATCGATATCCCGGTAGACCTGTCCCTGATGTCCGAAAAAGAGATGGAAGAGTACGCCGAGACCTGGGCATACCTGATCCTTTCTGTTTCGGAGCTGAAAAACATCAACTTCATGTTCGAGATACCTGACCTGGACGGGAAAGGCGGCATCCCTGAGAGGATACTTTATGATATAGATGAATGCCCTCAGCTGTCCGTTTTTCTGGGGTTTTTAAAGGACGAGATAAGATCAAGATCAACGGCATTTGGGCTCGACCTGGATGTGGAAGGGTTTCTCAGGGAGCGTATAAACCGTCCAAGAAGGGAAGGGGCGGTGGAGGTGCAGATACTTTCCAAGGAGTGGCTGGTCTGGGCGAGAAAAGAGAAACTGGAGCTTAAGGATAACCAGTATCCAGTGGCGCTTGACGGTCTTACGTCCATAAAGGACCAGGGGCTCTGTCTGAGGAATTTTGAGGCTGCCATGGCCATAGGGCTCTCAAAGGCCGCCTTGGCTATCGCGAAAAGGAGAGACGAGCAGAAAGCTGAGGATGAGGAAAAAGAACTGCCGAAATTGAGAGAAGAGATACTCTCCAAGATGCAGAAGCTCTATTCTGTGTTCTTTGAAGACAGGGTAAGGCTTACTGAAGATACACTTAATAATATGATACACAACAGATCATCCGTCAGGATGAACCTTGCTATTTCACTCGCTCTGCCGCCCATAACGCGCCTGGCCGTGGAGAAGCTCCAGGCCGTCCACGAACAGATCCAGCTGGCCCTCCAGGCCGCATAATCCAACCAGGTTGGTTTCTGCCGGGTTGAATTAACAGAATATTAACGCATACAAGTAATTATACAGCAAGCTTTTACAATACATTAAAAAAGTGTTAAGAATAAAATAGGTATCATACTATTTATTGACCTAACATTAAAAGAGGGGTATAATGTAAATGTTACAGAAAAAGGCAAACCTATGGCGACATGGGGGCGCAAAGCCCAGGATCAAAATGTGGAGGTGATCGGGGGTGCGTCTTGACTGCCGGGCTGCCTGTAACACCTGTTACAGGCGGCCCGGTTTTTTTCGGGCCTGACGGAGAGGAAAAGATGAATACCGTATCTATCAGGCACAGAAAATGGATCAAGACGATAGCGCTTATCGTGACGGTGCTGTTTACCCTGAACAATATTTCGTGGGCGCGTCCACTGGATAATGAGATAGATCCGGATACCCTCCAGGTCCAGTCAATGTTCAATCCAATTACAGACATAAAAGAGAAGAACCTGCAGGCTCAACTTAAGGTAGAGTTGCGCGCGGTCATAGCGCAGGCTAAAAGAGGCATTCCTTTCCAGGATATCAATTCAGAATTCGACGAAGGTTACAGCGGGAACAGCGCGAAGGACATGAAAAGGCTGGTAGACGTGATAACAAATCCCTCATTATCCGAAGATAAAAAAGAAGTGAGCCTTACGCTTGAAATAATGGACGGCCCTTACGAAGGCGCTATATTCACGGTACTGGCGGATACAGATACCCTGGATATCATCGCGGTAAACGGAAGGCCAACAGAGAAGAAAGAAGCAGCGAGTAAAGATAAAGAGGAAATATCAGAAAAGAAAGATGCCGAAGATCATGAAGAGACCGCGCAAGAGAGGGCCGATCAAGGGAAGGACATTTTAAGGGACATAGGTAAGAAGTTCCTCAATAACCTGCTTATATTCATCACCGCGGCGACCGTGATCATGTCATCCTGGACAGCGCGGGGGGCCGAAGCGGCTTCTCTCGGTCCGCATTTTAATGTGGATCTGGATCATGATCTTAACGGGACGGTCGTCGAGATCGAGCTGGACGAAGCGATGGGGGCGGATATTGGCGTTGGAGCGTTAAGCGGAAATCAGGAATTCTCGCCGCTGGGAACAAGCCCGTATTTTCATATCGGTTACGATAATCAGGTTGAAAGAAGAGATTTTATAGATATTATCGACGCAAGGATCTCAGTAGTTGACCTTCAGCAAAGGGAGACCGAGAACATAGGTGTAAATCTCAGTGTTTTCGGAGGGCACGCCAAAGCGTATGAGATCGGCAAAAATACGGACCTGAACCTGGGGTGGGCTTTAGGCAGTTCACTGATGTGGATGGATGACGGATACGGTTACTATGTACATCGTCCTGAGATCGTATTAGGCAGTGAAATTGACTTTTACATAACACCGGAGGATAGACTGACATTCGGCGGAAGCGCCAGCGCTGTTATCGCCAGCGGGGACGTTAGGGACCAGGAGATCAGCACTTACGAGATCTTCCCGGGCGAGAACAGACTTAGCTTAGGTTATTCTACGCTCAGGGGCAGGCATCCTTTCGATATAGGCGTGGATTACAGGACAACCCCGCTTGAAGAGAGCTTGGGGGTTTACGCGGATATCCACGGTACCGACAGTGGTATTTCTTTTGGAATGACGGCGGAACAGTCGAAATCGAAGCACGGAGCGATACCAGACCGCATGCGATACGGGCTGAACGTAAAAAAGGACCTTAAGAGCGGCGCGAGCCTTGAGGTCGGGGGATACAGGGACGATCTCAACGACGAGAACGTCGTGACCGCCGGTTTGCGTTTCGATTTCTGGGGGCCGAGATATAACGTCTCCGCTGGTTACGGGGGCAACCGGTTCACTCAGGGGGGCCTCGGGGCATGGGCCGGACAGGATAGCGGCATAAACGTGGACTACCGCAAATTCGGTGAGATAAGACGCGCTTTTCAGAGGATGTCATTTGACGAGTTCCTTCATGGATACATTCCCGGGAATATAAATACCATAGAAGACATAGCGGCGCTTATGAAATATTTCGGCGGCATAATGCATGATAGTTACGGCGAACTTGAGGATCCGCTCAGCAATGAGGAGATATATAATACCCTTCGCGACCATCCGGGCGCCGACATCGGAGTATGCCGCAACGCGGGGGCTTTCCTGGCGGACCTTGTCAATGGTTCCGGGATCGAAGGGATAAGGGCTTACGCTCCGAGCGTAAGGAACGGCGGGGCCCATATAGTGACGATGGTGGAAACGCCGGAGGGCATATATATCGCGGATTATGAGAGTGTTCACGCCACCGGCGCGAGAGATCTTGACGAAGCGCTTCAGATATACCAGATCATCGAGGGAACCGTCCGACCGTCGCATGACCTGTATGAGGACGGTGAGTTCGTCGCCCAGATAGATACGCCCGATACCAGGGTGCTGAAAAGGGGGCTTACGGTCATGGGGGACAGTTCGGTGACCGATAATCTCAGGTCGAGGCTTTTTGACCGGTTACGGAGGAACAGGTTCCATAAAAGGGCGGAAAAGGCAAGACGGCGGGCCGCTGAAAAGAAGGAGGTTATCAAGGACGCCGGTGTTGAAGAAGATAAACCGGCAAGTAAGGCCCCTGAAGAGGTTATAACCGTAGAACCGGAGCCGGCCCCCGAACCTGAACCGGAAGCGTCTCCCGAACAGGAACCGGCTGATGAGCGGACCGAAATTGAAGATAAGCAGCCAGAGCAGGACGTTACCGTCCAGGCTGTACAGCCCGCGGTTGAAGAGCCGGAAGAACCGCTGCCGGAAGAAGTCGTCCCTGATGGATCCGAAAAAGAGCATGTCGAGGAGGCCGCCCAGACCCCCTCGACCAACTTTTTTACGCAGTCTTTCTCAAACGTTTTACAAACCATAGAAAAGGACCTCAACCAGACGGCCGTTGAAAGCGATATAGAGCCCGCAAGTCCCGAGGGAGTATCGAAAGAGCCTGAAGCAGTCAGGATCCCGTCGAAAAAGACGGCCGAAATGATTATAAAAAGATGCGATCCCGTCTGGAAATGGCTGATGCTGGCCGCGGCGGCCATATTAGCGTATTTTACTGGAAAACTGTTGGGCCGGATAGATGATGCCGCGCGTCCCGCAAAAGAGGAGCCTCAAGAGGCCCCTGACGAAAAAAACAAATCTGTTGAGGAGGCGATGTCCTTAAGCGAGGGGATCGACCAGAAAGACAGGGCATTTTTAATGCAATCGGCCATAATCCAGCAGAACGTAGAAGCTCTCCGGGACGATATAAAGGAAATAAACGATGAATTATACAATATAAAGATAGGCTGGAAATACGGTGAACAGAACAAAAAAGACATCGAAAGGGACCACAGGAGGATCAAAGAGCTGAAAAAAAGACAAGATAAAATGCAGGGGGACCTGAAAGACCTGAATTTTCTATACGATATGCTGGAATTTTTGACAAGGCCAGGCCCGGAGGAGCTAAGGGAAATATGCGCGCGACAGGACGGATATCAAAGGTATGACCTGGCCGGATTCCAGGAGGCGTTCGATAATTACCTGGCAAGGCTGACGGTACTTAAAGAAGCCGGGATGCCGCATGGATGCATTGTCGGCCTGCACACGCTTTCTTACTACAAGAAGCTCTTCCGCGCGCCCTCGATGGATCTTGAGAAGCTCAGGAAAAGGGCGGAAAACCTCCGCGAAATGGGGCTTACCGTCAAACAGGGATTGCTGACATATAACCCTGAAACGCTCCGCGAGAAAGCCGGGATGCTGCTGCATATCGGCATGAAGGTGGACGACAGGACGATCCGGACACCGATCAGCAAACTTGAGGGCATGAGGCCGGCGGCCGAAGGGATGTCGCTGGCGAGGTACCTGCCCGGACTTGAAAGATTCAATTACCCAAAAAGCCGGAAATACCGCCTCCCCGGTGACAATAAAAAGATGACGATTAGACAAGCCCTGGAAAGGGCCGAGCCGTATCCGGGTTACAGGCTCCCGGTCTTCAAGCCCGGTTTTTCCAGGGAGATGATGGAAAAACAGCTTGTTATCTCCCAGTACGGCTGGTCGGGAGCATCGATGAAGGTGACACTGGACGATATCAAGGCTCTTTTTCCTCCCGAAGTGGGGGGGGAGCTGGACAGGATATATGAGAACGGTCCGGGTAAATCCGCCAACATCGCCGCGATAGAACTGTTGTGGGACACCAACGACGTTCTCCTTAAAGAGCGCGAAGGACATGACGGCCGCCGCGACGCGACGCTTCTCGGGCACGCCGAAAGGGAATGGAAGATGATAAACGGGTACATAAACGGCAGGGCCGATTTCGCCGACAGCATCCTTTTCCCGGCGCCGGAGCCGGAAAGGCTTCTTGATCTGTACCAGAGGCATTTCGGGAAAGAATTCGAGGGGCTGGCCGGCAAAAAAAGAGCGCTGGAGCTTTTCGCCCATCTTCTTCTTTTGCATGACCTCGGCAAGTGGGGCTACGGGAACAAGGGCCACGAGAAAAGAAGCGAGGAGATAGTGGAAAAGATGTTCAGGGGCGATTATTTTGACCTTACCGCGCCTGAAAAGAACCTTTTAAGAAGGATAATAGGATTTCATTCCCAGGTGGACTGGATAAACAAAAAAGAGGAGAACAGAAAGACCATGGAGAGGATAGTGAAGGAGACCGCGAGGGAAGGATATCCAGAGGAAGATCTACTGGATTTTCTCAAGGTCCTTGTGGTCTTCAGGATGACAGAGTTGTCCCAGGGTGAGCATTTCGGTTTTATCGGAGAGAAGGACATGGAGAATTTCAGCCGGATGTACCGGACGATAAAGAGCATAGTGGAAAAAGAGTACAGCGACATAAAAGGCGCGCGCAAAACCATAAAAAGGACGGACACTTACAGCAAACAGCTCTTCAGGGCGATCGAAAGTTATGTGGAAGAGACCGCCGCGGAAGGCAAGGCGGGAAGGCTTCTTCCCCCTGTTGATTTTGTCGTGGACCTTTCGCTGATACCCGACGCGGAAGATGAGCTTGAGAATAACATGAGGACCATCGCGGGGTTGGTGCTCATGTGCAGGAAGCTCGGCAATGTGAACTTCGTTCTAGAAAGACGTTCCGATATAGCGTCCGGGGAAACGATGACTGAAGATCTGGAGCGCCGGGCGGCTGAAGCGCCCGGAGTTGAGAAGGCGCTCGCCGTTCTCAGGGAAGAGATCAAAAGGCAGGCGATGTTCTTTGATCCCGGGGCGCCGGAAGGCCTTGAGGAGCTTATCAACGTCCGCGTCAGATCAGCCAGGACCCCGGGCGGGGACGGTCGCGATCCGATAGAGATACCCGTAACATCCAGGGCCCTTCTTGAATGGGCCAGGGACCGGGATATAGATCTCGCGGATAACCAGTACCCGATAGCCATGGAAGGGCCTGACTCGGGGGCCGACGGCAAGAAGATATTGAGGAATTTTCAAGCGGCTCTCGTCATTGGACTGTCAAAAGCCGCTCTTGTCATCGCGAAAAGGAAGGCCGACCGGGGAGAGAAAGGAGCGGAGCAGCGCCTCCGAGAGTTAAAAAAAGAGGTCCTTTCCAGGCTGAACGATCTGTACGGCGCCATAAGAAAAGACGTTACCCTGACGGAAAAGACACTGGACAGGATGATAGACCATAGATCCGTCCACAGGCTCAACCGGGCCATAGAGCTCGCGATCCCGCCGATAACACGCGTGCCCGTAAATATGCTTAAAGATCTGCACGAGGCCATACAGATGGCCGTCCGCTCGGCCTAATACACAAAGAGGCCGTTTAACCCCTCGAAGATCAACCAGGTCAGCCGGTTAACCCGGTTAAGAACAGGGGGGAGAAAAAAATCAAAAAACTGCTTGACAGAAATACCTTTTTTGATAAAATCAATATTCCGACATCTCTATATAATAGGGAATATATTATACTAAATTCTTTCCTTAAGCTGGCTTAAGTCAAGCTATCGGAGGAGTTTAGTGTCATTTTATATAAGTATTTATTTGATCGTTCACGGTTTTCGGCCCTTGTAGCTCAGCTGGTAGAGCACATCCATGGTAAGGATGGGGTCGGCGGTTCGATTCCGCCCGAGGGCTCCAGAAAGAGGATTCCCGCCAAGGGCGGGAAAAAATAGATTGTTCGGATGCTTCTAACCGCGTGTACCAGGGCTCAAGGAGGTAGAAATGGCCAAGGAAAAATTTGAACGCACGAAACCGCATCTTAACGTAGGCACCATAGGTCACGTTGACCATGGCAAGACCACGCTGACGGCGGCTATCACGATGTACCTGGCGAACAAGGGCCAGGCGGAGGTCAGGGAGTTCGACACGATCGACAAGGCTCCCGAGGAGAAGGAAAGGGGCATCACGATAGCGGTAGCGCACGTTGAGTACGAGACGCCGAACAGGCACTACGCGCACATAGACTGCCCGGGCCACGCCGACTACATCAAGAACATGATAACGGGCGCGGCGCAGATGGACGGGGCGATACTGGTGGTATCGGCCGCGGACGGCCCGATGCCGCAGACCAGGGAGCACATACTGCTGGCCAGGCAGGTCAACGTGCCGGCGATAGTGGTGATGATGAACAAGGTGGACATGGTGGACGACCCGGAGCTTCTGGACCTTGTTGAGCTTGAGGTGAGGGAGCTTCTTTCCAAGTACGAGTTCCCGGGCGACGACACTCCGATAATCAAGGGCAGCGCCCTGAAGGCTATGGAAGCCAAGGGGGCTGTGGACTCGGAGGACTGCAAGTTCATCGACGAGCTGATGGAAGCTGTGGACACGTTCATCCCGACGCCGGTGAGGGACATAGACAAGCCGTTCCTCATGCCGATAGAGGACGTCTTCTCGATAACGGGAAGAGGCACGGTGGGCACGGGCAGGATAGAGAGAGGCCAGATCAAGGTCGGCGAAGAGGTGGAGATAGTGGGCCTCGGGGACACGAGGAAGACGACCGTTACGGGCGTTGAGATGTTCAGGAAGCTTCTTGATTCGGGCCAGGCGGGCGACAACGTGGGCCTTCTGCTGAGGGGCGTCGAGAAGAAGGACCTTGTCAGGGGCCAGGTATTGGCGGCTCCGGGCTCGATCACGCCGCACACGAAGTTCAAGGCTGAGGTATATATCCTGAGCAAGGAAGAAGGCGGCAGGCACACGCCGTTCTTCAACGGATACAGGCCGCAGTTCTACATAAGGACCACGGACGTCACGGGCGTGGCGAAGCTGCCCGAGGGCGTGGAGATGGTGATGCCGGGCGACAACGTGACGCTCGAGGTGGAGCTTATAACTCCGGTGGCGCTGGAGAAGGAGATGAGGTTCGCGATAAGGGAAGGCGGGCACACGGTAGGCGCCGGAGTGGTGTCGGACATACTGGGATAATGAAAGTTCAGGGTATTGTGTATCGGGTATCGGGTCAAGGCGCGACACCCGATACTCTGTACTCGATACACTGCACAAGAAAGGCGTTGTAGAAAGAAAAAATGGCGAAGAAAAAGGATGCGACAGAGATAGTCACACTGCGGTGCGAGACCTGCAAGCAGCAGAACTACACGGTCAGGAAGAACAGAAAATCCAACCCTGACAGGCTTGAGATAAAGAAATACTGCAGATTTGACAGGAAGCATACCATCCACAAGGAAATGAAATAGGAGAGTAGCTCAATTGGCAGAGCACCGGTCTCCAAAACCGGGGGTTGCAGGTTCGAGGCCTGTCTCTCCTGCCATTAATAAAATCCCGATACACATAAAGGGTCGAGGATATTAACCGGAAAAAAGCGCAGGATAAGCCATGAAAATAGTCAAATTCGTAAGCCAGGTAAGGACCGAGATGGGCAAGGTCGCGTGGCCCACAAAGCAGGAGCTTATAAGCTCAACAGTGGTGGTGCTTGTATCCACGGCGATACTGACGGTTTTCATAGGCCTGTGCGATATGGTGCTGTCGCGGGTCATAAACTTCCTAATAAGCGGGGTCTTCTGATGGCAAAAAAATGGTACGTCGTCCATACTCTGACCGGCAAGGAGAATACCGTAAAAAAGGCGCTTGAGAACCGGCTTGACAACGACCCGGATAAAAAGAAGTTCATCGGCAGCATACTGATCCCAACTGAAAAGGTAGCGGAAGTGCGGCAGGGGGAGAAAAAGATCTCTGAGAGGAAGTTCTTTCCGGGATACCTTCTCATAGAGATGGAGATCAACGATAAAAGCTGGTACCTGGTAAAGAACACACCCGGGGTGACCGGTTTTGTAGGGACAAAGACAAGGCCCGTGCCGCTCGCGAAAGAAGAGATAGACGAGATACTCAAGCAGACCAGGGAAGCCAAGGAAAAACCGGTGCCCAAGGTGATGTTCAAGCAGGGCGAGGCCGTGAGGGTCAAGGACGGGCCGTTCAAGAATTTCACCGGCAACATCGAGGACACCAACCTGGAAAAAGGGAAGATAAAGGTGATGATCTCGATCTTCGGGCGGCCTACTCCTGTAGAGCTGGAGGCCTGGCAGATAGAAAAAATGTAAATGAGGCCATGACTTACGAAAGCTGAAAAGTTTTCGTAAGTCATAAGGCCGAATTTATCCCGAGGGAGCGAAGCGACCGAGGGATCTCAGTAAAGGAAGTAACAATGGCGAAGAAAGTAAAGACACAGATAAAGCTGTACTGCCCGGGAGGGCAGGCCAACCCGGCGCCTCCCGTCGGCCCGGCGCTGGGACAGCACGGGATACCCATCATGGATTTCTGCAAGCAGTTCAACGACAGGACAAAGGACAGGCAGGGCCTGATACTGCCGGTGGTCATAAGCCTTTACGAGGACAGGACTTTTTCTTTTATCATAAAAAGCCCCCCCGCGAGCGTTCTGCTGAAGAGAGCGGCGGGCATAGCCAAGGCAAGCGGCAATCCAAAAGCCGAGAAAGTCGGCACGGTCACCATTGAGCAGGTCAAGGAGATAGCCAAGACAAAGATGGAAGACCTTAATTCAGTGGACATGGAAGGCGCGATCAAGGTGATAGCGGGGTCGGCAAGGAGCATGGGCATCGAGGTCGAAGGCCTTAAAGAAAAAAAGTAGCGAAACCGGAGAAACAATGGCAAAACTTACCAGGAGAAAGAAAGCGATAAACGAGCTGGTCGACGCGAGCAAGGAATACGAGCTTAAAGAAGCCATATCCATACTGAAAAAGGGCCCGAAGACAAAGTTCGACCAGACGGTAGAGGTCTCGATGAAGCTGGCCCTGGAGCACACATCAAACCCGATCAGGGGAACGGTAAGCCTGCCTCACGGCACGGGCAAGAAAGCGCGGATAGCGGTCTTCTGCAAGGGGGAATTCGAGGAACAGGCTAAAAAGGCGGGCGCCGAACACGTGGGAAGCGACGAGCTTATAAAAAAGGTGTCCGATGGGTGGTGTGAGTTCGACGTCGCGGTTGCGACGCCTGATATGATGAAGGAGCTTGCCCGACTCGGCAAGATACTGGGCCCGCGCGGGCTTATGCCCAACCCAAAATCGGGAACGGTCACCACGGAGATAGAGAAGACCGTGAAGGAGCTTCAGGCCGGTAAAATAGAGTATCGCATGGACAAGCAGTCGGGGGTCAAGGGTCCGGTCGGGAAGCTGTCTTTCGACGACAAGAAATTAGAGGAAAACGCCACCAGCTTCATAAAAGCCGTAATGGGGGCCAATCCCAAGCTGCAGAAGATACAGAACATAAGATCGATAGCTGTAAGCTCGACGATGGGGCCTGGCCTGAGGCTTGACAGGACGCAGTTCCGGGTAGCTTAAATAGAAAAGGATGATCATGGCTGAGAAATACGGTAAAAAGGTAAAAGAGCTTATGGTGAAGGAGATGAAAGACGTCATCTCCGACAACAAGGGATTTCTCGTCGCCAGCGTCGAGAATATAAAGGCCTCAGAGATCGATGTGTTAAGGAAGAAGCTCCGGCAGTCCGGTTCGCGCTATCTTGTCGTGAAGAACCGGCTGGCCAGGATCGCTCTGAACGAATCCGGCATGGACAACCTCACCGACACGATGAAACAGCAGAAGATACTGGGTCTGGGCCTCATTAAAGAGGATCCTGTCATCGTCGCCAAGCTGATGATGGAATTTTCCAAGGCGAACGCCGGTTTCAAGGTGTCAGAGGGTTTCATCGAAGGCAAGGTCCTGCCGCAGGAAAGGATAAAAGAACTATCCGAGCTGCCGGGAAGGGAACAGCTCCTGGCGATGGTAGTAGGCATGATGAACGCGCCGATCTCAAATTTAGCCGGCGTCCTCTCATCGCTTTTAAGGAGCGTTATGTACGCGTTGAACGCTATTAAGGAAAAAAAGGAAGAACAATAAACTAACAGGAGGAAGGTAAAATGGCAGAGGAACAGAAAAAACAGGAAGAGGTAAAGGCCGAAGAGGCGAAGCCGGAAGAGGCTAAGGCCGAGGCCCCCGCCGCGGAGGAAAAAGCCGAGACGCCGGCCGCGGAAGAGAAGACACAGACCGCGGTAGCGGAAGAAAAGAAGGAAGATGAGAAGCCCAAGGTGGAGCTTTCCGAGAAGATGGAAGGCATGATGAAGACGATCGAGGAGATGAGCGTTCTCGAACTGTCGGACCTTGTAAAGGCGCTCGAGGACAGGTTCGGCGTGAGCGCCGCGGCTCCGATGGCGGCCATGGCCGTCGCGGGCGCCGGAGCCCCCGGAGCCGCCGCCGGAGGGGCCGAGGAAGAGAAGAGCGTGTTCGACGTCATACTCGCCGGAGCCGGTGACAAGAAGATCAACGTCATCAAGGAGATCAGGGCCTTGACGAGCCTTGGACTTAAAGAGGCGAAAGACCTTGTCGAATCCGCTCCGAAACCCGTCAAGGAAGGCGTTCCGAAGGACGAGGCCGACAAGATGAAAAAGCAGCTCGAAGCGGCGGGCGCTAAAGTCGAGTTGAAGTAACGTTCATTCTTAAGCTAAAGGCCGATCCCCATATCTCGCGAGCTGGGGCCGGCGACAGGAGACGTGATCCAGAATGACAGTAAAAGTCAAGCGGAAAAGCTACGCCAGGCTGAAGGATGTCTATGATATCCCGAACCTGATAGAGATCCAGGTCAACTCATACAGGGATTTTCTCCAGAAGGACGTGCCGAAGACGAAAAGGGAGAACATGGGCCTTGAGGCTCTGCTCAGGGAGGTCTTTCCTTTAGCCAGCCAGAACGGCGCTTATAAACTGGAATACCTGTACTATGACATAAAACAGCCGAAGTACGGCCCTGAAGAGTCAAAGCGCCGGTCGCTCACTTACGCGGCGCCGCTAAGGATCAAATTGAGGCTGAGGCTGGAGACCGAGGTCAAGGAGCAGGAGGTCTACGTCGGTGAGATACCTCTGATGACCGAATTCGGCACTTTTATCATAAACGGCGATGAAAGGGTCGTGGTGAACCAGCTGCACAGGTCTCCGGGCATATCATTCGAGGAGAGCGCTTCGACCGGGGGAAAGTCCATATACTCTGCCAGGCTTATTCCCGACAGGGGCGCGTGGATCGAGTTCCTCTTCGACAAAAGCGACCTGCTTTACGTCTACATCGACAGGAAGAGAAAATTCCTCGCCACGACCTTTCTGCGGGTTTTCGGGCTCTCGAGGGACGAAGACATCCTGAAGGCCTTCGGCGGCGTCGACAAAGTGACCCTGACGCGCGAGAAGCAGTGCGAGGAACTTGTGGGAAGGGTCCTGGCCGAGGACATAGTCGACCAGACCTCTTCCTCGATCCTGGCGCAGCAGACCGAGAAGATCACGCCTTCAGTGGCTTCGCGCATGTGGGCGGGCAAGATACGCGAGGTAAAACTCCTGAGAGACGTGCCCAAGGAGATAGTCAAGACCCTTGAGCATGACGGCACCAAGACTAAGGAGGAGGCCTTTCTTGACGTTTACCGCAAGCTGAGGCCGGGCGATCCCCCGACCCTTGAGGCCGCGCAGGACCTTCTCGACCAGATGTTCTTTGATGAAAAGAGATATGACCTGACCGATGTGGGCATCAGGATGATCAACAGAAAGCTTGACATGGAAAGGCCCATGGGGTCGCATCTTCTCGACGCCGAGACGCTGGTGCGCGCCATAAACAACCTCCTTGATATAAAGGAAGGGATCAAAAGCATAGACGACATAGACCACCTCGGCAACAGGCGCGTCAGGTGCGTAGGAGAGCAGCTTTCAAATCAGATGAGGATGAGCCTGGCGAGGGTGGAAAGGGTCGCCAAAGAGCGAATGAGCGTGTACGAGATGGAAGAGATAATGCCCCACAACCTCGTTAACACAAAGCTCATAACCAGCGTTATACACGACTTTTTCGCCAGGGGCAGGCTGTCGCAGTTCATGGACCAGACCAACCCGCTGGCCGAGATAACGCATCTCCGGAGGCTGAGCGCCCTTGGGCCCGGGGGACTGAACCGCGAGAGGGCCGGGTTCGAGGTAAGGGACGTGCACTATTCCCACTATGGAAGGCTCTGCCCTATTGAGACCCCTGAAGGTCCGAACATAGGACTCATAAACTCGCTGAGCACGTATTCCGGATCGGACAGGTTCGGTTTTCTCGTCACCCCTTACCGGAAGGTGACCAACGGCAAGGTGCTTGACGAGGTAGAATACCTTTCGGCGGACGTGGAGGATAAGTACATAATAGCGCAGGCTAACGCCAAGCTGGACGCGCGCGGTTTCTTCAAGACCGACAAGGTATTTTCAAGGTTCAAGGACGATTTTATACTGGCTGACGCAAAGGAGGTCCAGTATATGGATGTCTCTCCGCTTCAGCTTGTAAGCGTTTGCGCGGGCCTTATACCCTTTCTGGAGCATGACGACGCCAACCGCGCGCTTATGGGGTCTAATATGCAGAGGCAGGCGGTCCCGCTTCTGTTCCCTGAGACGCCGCTGGTGGGTACGGGCCTGGAACACCGGGCAGCGAAGGATTCCGGCGCGATAGTATCGGCCCGGAAAGAGGGCAAGGTAGCCAAGGTGGACGGCAGTGAGATCGTCATATCCGGGGAGAAATATCCATTGAAGAAGTTCGAAAGGACCAACGCCAGGACCTGCGTTAACCAGAGGCCCCTGGTCATGCCGGGTGAAACGGTGAAGGCCGGGAGCGTTATAGCCGACGGCATAGGCACCGAACACGGCGAGATGGCGCTGGGCAGGAACGTGCTTGTGGGTTTCATGTCCTGGAGGGGGTATAACTTTGAGGACGCCATACTCATAAGTGAACGGATGCTTAAAGAGGACGCCTACACGTCCGTGCATATACACAAGTTCGAGATAGAGGCTCGCGACACCAGGCTGGGCAACGAGGAAGTGACGCGTGACATCCCGAACGTCGGCGAAGAGGCGCTGAAGAACCTGGACGAGAACGGCATAATACGCATAGGAGCGGAGGTCGGGCCGGGAAGCATACTTGTGGGGAAGGTCGCCCCTAAGTCCGAGACCGAGCTTTCTCCGGAGGAAAAACTGCTGAGGGCTATTTTCGGGGAGAAAGCGGGTGATGTCAAGGACGTGTCGCTCCGGGTGCCTTCAGGAGTGGAAGGTATTATCGTGGATGTGAAAGAGCTGTCAAGGAAGACCAGAAAGACCCTTACGACCGAGCAGCGCCGCCGCGATTCCAAGGAAAGAAAGATCGTCAAGGAAGGATACGAGAACATACTCGAGCAGCTGGAGATCAAAAAAGCCGAAAGAGTGCACCAGAAACTGGTGGGGGCCAAGCTTATAAGCGACCTGGAAGACCTCGAGACGGGCAGGACCCTGATAAAGTCAGGTGCCAAAATATCCGCGAAGGATGTCAACAAGTTCAAGAAGGCCGATCTTGACAACCTTTACGTGGACAACGACGACAAGCTTCAGGCCAAGGTCAACAGCATCATCATGACCATAAACGGCCAGATCGAGCAGACCATGACGGAGATGGACAGGGACCTCGACCGCATCAAGCACGGCGACGAGCTTCCCCCCGGGGTATTGAGGAGGATAACCTGTTTTGTGGCCAGCAAGAAAAAGCTCCAGGCAGGGGATAAAATGGCCGGGCGGCACGGCAACAAGGGCGTTATCGCCAAGATACTTCCCGAGGAAGACATGCCGTATCTGCCGGACGGGACGCCGCTTGACATAGTGTTGAACCCGCTGGGCGTGCCGAGCCGTATGAACATCGGGCAGCTTCTCGAGACACAGCTCGGATGGGCCGCTAAGATACTCGGATGGCAGGTGGCTACCCCCGTATTCGACGGCGCCACAGAGCAGGATATCGAGCAGGCGATGAAGGAGGCGAAGCTTCCCGTATCAGGCAAGATAACGCTCCGCGACGGGTTCACGGGAAAACCGTTCGACCAGCCGGTCACGGTGGGTTACATATACATGATGAAACTCGCCCACCTGGCCGACGACAAGATGCACGCCAGGTCCATAGGCCCGTATTCTCTCGTAACGCAGCAGCCACTGGGCGGAAAGGCCCAGTTCGGCGGCCAGCGTTTCGGAGAGATGGAAGTATGGGCGCTGGAGGCTTACGGGGCAGCGTATACCCTGCAGGAGCTCCTGACGGTGAAAAGCGACGACGTGGTGGGACGAACGAAAATATACGAGACCATCGTAAAGGGCGAGAACATGCTCGAGCCGAGCACGCCCGAGTCGTTCAACGTCCTTATCAAGGAATTGCAGAGCCTGGCCCTTGATGTTCATTTAGAGCAGAAAGAGATCGTGGAAGCTTAAAATAAAAGAGGTGTAAACACATGCTGCGCAAGGTTAACAAGTTCGACAAGGTCCGGATACAGATAGCTTCTCCCGAGAAGATCAAGGAATGGGCCACCCGCAAGGCCGGCAACAGGACCGTCCTTTATGAGGTCAAAAAGCCCGAGACCATAAATTACAGGACATTGAAGCCGGAACGCGACGGGCTCTTCTGTGAGCGTATATTCGGCCCGACAAAGGACTTTGAGTGCAACTGCGGCAAGTACAAGAGGATAAAGCACAAGGGCATAATCTGCGACCGCTGCGGGGTGGAAGTCACAAAATCCAGCGTCCGCCGCGAGAGAATGGGCTGCATCAAGCTGGCGGCGCCCGTCTCGCACGTGTGGTTCTTCAAGGCTATCCCCTCACGCATGTCCAACCTGCTGGACATGAAGATGAGGGACCTGGAACGCATACTTTATTATGAGCAGTATGTCGTGGTAGATCCCGGTGAGACCCCTCTTAAGGTCCATGAGATGCTCACGGAGGACCAGTACGCTGAGGCAAGGGATAAGTATGGGAACAAGTTCAAGGCCATGATGGGGGCAGAGGCGGTGAGGGAGCTGCTGAAGCTGATGGACCTTGACGCCATGTCCAAAGAGCTCATGGCCAAAGTCGCTGAGAAAAAGGACCTGAACACAAAGAAACGGCTGATGAAAAGGCTCAAGGTCGTGGAATCTTTCAGGAAAAGCGGCAACAACCCGGAATGGATGATACTGGATATCGTCCCGGTAATACCGCCGGATCTCAGGCCGCTTGTGCCGCTGGAAGGCGGACGGTTCGCCACAAGCGACCTCAACGACCTTTACAGGAGGGTCATAAACCGGAACAACAGGCTTAAGAAACTGCTTGAGCTGAAAGCGCCGGAGGTCATCGTACGGAACGAGAAAAGGATGCTCCAGGAGGCGGTAGACGCGCTCTTCGACAACGGCAGGCACGGCAGGGAGGTCATAGGTTCCGGCGGAAGGCCGCTCAAGTCCCTGGCTGACATGCTGAAGGGCAAGCAGGGCCGCTTCAGGCAGAACCTTCTCGGAAAGCGCGTGGATTACTCGGGCAGGAGCGTCATTGTAATAGGCCCCGAACTTCATCTGAACGAATGCGGCCTGCCTAAAGTCATGGCTTTAGAACTCTACCAGCCCTTTATTATAAGGAAGCTGAGGGAAAAGGGCTTTGTCCATACTATCAAAAGCGCTAAAAAAATGGTCCAGCAGGAAAACCCGGAGGTATGGGACATCCTTGACGATGTAATAAGGGACCACCCCGTTCTCCTGAACAGGGCGCCCACGCTTCACAGGCTGGGGATACAGGCTTTTCAGCCGAGGCTTATAGAGGGAAAGGCTATAAGGATACACCCGCTTGTATGCGCGGCCTTCAACGCCGATTTCGACGGCGACCAGATGGCGGTGCACGTGCCTCTTTCGATGGAGGCCCAGATGGAGGCGCGCATCATAATGAACGCGGCCAACAACATATTCTCCCCGGCGAACGGCCGCCCCATAGCGACGCCTTCACAGGACATAGTGCTCGGCGCTTATTACCTCACAAAGAAGAAAAAAGGCGCGAAGGGGGAAGGCAAGGTATTTTCCGACGAGGAAGAGGTGATACTCGCGTATCAGAACGAGGAAGTCGACAAGCTGGCGAACATAAAGGTAAGGATAAACGGCGAGTTCGTGGAGACGACAGTGGGCCGCGTTATCTTCAACGACATCCTGCCGGAAGGGATGCCTTATTATAACGAACCCATGAACAAGAGGAGCGTCAGCCAGGTCATTTCGGACTGTTACCGCCTTAAAGGGCACAAGGAGACCGTGCGCCTTCTTGACTCCCTGAAAAAACTGGGTTTCGAGGAGTCCACGCTGTCAGGGGCTTCTATGGCTGTATCCGATCTCCAGGTCCCGGAGGAAAAGGACAAGAGGATCCAGGCCGCCCAGGCGGAGGTGGACAAGATACAGAGCCAGTACCAGAGGGGTTTCATAACCGACGGTGAGAGGTACAACAAGATCATCGACATATGGACGCACGTGACCGAGGATGTATCAAGCCTTGTTTTCCGGCATCTTGACTCTTTCAACCCCGTCTTCATGATGGCCGATTCGGGGGCCAGGGGATCGCGGCAGCAGATCCGCCAGCTGGCCGGCATGAGGGGCCTCATGGCCAAGCCTTCAGGGGAGATCATAGAAACGCCTATCACGGCGAACTTCCGCGAGGGGCTGACGGTGCTCGAGTACTTCATATCGACGCACGGCGCCCGTAAAGGTCTGGCCGACACCGCGCTTAAGACCGCAGACTCCGGTTATCTCACAAGAAGGCTGGTCGACGTCGCCCAGGATGTGATCATACGGGAGATAGACTGCGGTACGCTCAGCGGGATAACGGCCACCGCGATAATCGAAGGCGACGAGGTCGTGGTATCGCTGGCCGAGAGGATCACCGGGAGGGTAGCCCTCGATAACATCGTGGACATAATCACTGACAGCGTAATAGTCAAAGCCGGCGAGATAATCACTGATGAGGACGCCAGGAAGGTAGAGGAAGCCGGGATAGAAAAGATAAGGATCAGGAGCGTCCTGACCTGCGAGGCCGATTACGGCGTCTGCGCCAAGTGCTACGGCAGGAACCTGGCCACGGGCAAAATAGTGGAGATAGGCGAGGCGGTGGGCATAATAGCCGCCCAGTCAATAGGCGAGCCCGGCACTCAGCTTACCATGAGGACGTTCCACATCGGCGGGACGGCGAGCAGGATAATAGAGCAGTCCTTCTTCAAGAGCAAGGAGCCGGGCGTTATCAAGTACCATAATATAAGGGTGGTGGAAAGCCGGCAGGCCGGGCAGTACGTCGTCCTTAACAGGAACGGACAGATAAGCGTCAACGATCCCGAGGGACGCGAGATAGAACGCCAGACGATACCCCAGGGGTCGACGCTGTTCTTCAAGGACGGAAGCCCCATCAAAAAAGGCGAGAAGTTCGCCGAATGGGACCCTTACAGTATACCTATTTTGACCGAGATCCCGGGTAAGGTCCAGTACGAGGACATCAAGAAAGACGTTACGATGAAGATAGAGATCGACGAGTCCTCGGGAGCAAGAAGCAAGGTCATAATCGACCAGAAGGGCGATTATCATCCCCAGCTCCTGCTTATAAACACCAAGAACGAGGTGGAAGCCATATATCCTCTGCCCGTCGGAGCGCATATAATGGTCAAGGATAAGCAGGACGTCAAGGCCGGGGATATACTCGCCAAGACCCACAGGGCGGTAACGAAGACCAAGGACATCACCGGAGGTCTGCCCCGGGTGGCGGAGCTTTTCGAGGCGAGAAAACCAAAGGACCCGTCGATCATAAGCGAAATAGACGGCGCGGTGGAGTTCGGGGAATCGAAAAAGGGGCAGAAGAGGATCGTCGTGGAAAGCGAGACCGGGATGAAAAAGGAGTACCTCATCCCGCACGGCAAGCACCTCAACGTCTACAGGGGGGACTTGGTAAAAGCGGGCGAGCAGCTGGTGGACGGCCCGGTCGTCCCGCAGGATATACTCAGGGTCTCCGGGGAAAAGGCGCTTCAGGAATATCTCCTTAACGAGGTCCAGGAAGTGTACCGCCTGCAGGGCGTCCAGATAAACGACAAGCACATCGAGGTCATAATCAAACAGATGCTGAGGAATGTCAAGATAACCGATCCGGGCGACACCGAATTCCTCATGGGCGACAAGATCGAGCGCAGCGTTTTCAGGAGAGAGAACGAGAAGGTGCTGAAGAAAAAGAAAAAGACCGCCGCCGCCGAGCCTTTGCTCCAGGGTATCACGAAATCCTCGCTCACGACGGAAAGCTTCATTTCCGCGGCGAGCTTCCAGGAGACTACCAGGGTGCTTACCGAGGCCGCGACCTCAGGCAAGGAGGACAACCTCGCGGGATTGAAAGAGAACATAATCATGGGGCACCTCATACCGGCCGGCACCGGGTTCGAGAGCCACAGGCAGATAGCCCTGGACAGGGAAATATTAAAGGATATCCAGCCGGAGGAAAAAGCCTCCGAAGAGGAAGAGGTAGAGGAGACGGAAGAGTAGCACTTAGCCAATAGAAGGAGTGTAAATGCCGACGATAAATCAATTGATAAGAAAGGGAAGAAAGACGATAAAGGTCAAAAAAAAGGCGCCCGCCCTGCAGTCTTGCCCGCAGCGAAGGGGAGTATGCCTGCAGGTCAAGACCAGGACCCCAAAAAAACCGAACTCGGCGCTCAGGAAGATCGCCAGGGTAAGGCTTACCAACAAGATGGAGGTCACGGCCTACATCCCGGGGGAAGGGCATAACCTGCAGGAACACTCTATCGTCACCATAAGGGGCGGCAGGGTAAAGGACCTCCCGGGAGTGAGGTATCATATAATCCGGGGAATGCTGGACGCTTCAGGCGTGGATTCCCGCAGGCGCGGCAGGTCCAAGTACGGCGCTAAAAAACCGAAACAATAAAAATAAAGAAGGAAAAAATAAGTTATGAGAAGGCGAAGAGCTGAAAGAAGAGAACCGCTTCCGGACCCGAAATACAACAGCAGGCTGCTCGGCAAGTTCATCAATATGGTCATGGAGAGAGGTAAAAAGTCGGTGGCCGAGAGCATAGTATACGGCGCGCTCGAAGTGCTTAAGAACAAGGTCAGCGACAAGGAACCCCTTGAGGTGTTCACGCAGGCTATCGATAACGCCAGGCCGCTTCTCGAGGTAAAATCAAGGAGGATCGGTGGAGCCACCTACCAGGTCCCGATAGAGGTAAAAGCCGACAGGGGGCAGTTCATCGCGATGAGGTGGATAAGGGATTTCGCGCGCCAGCAGAAGGGGAAGCCGATGGGAGAGAAACTTGCCGCGGAATTGTTGAACGCCTACCGGAAAGAAGGCCCCTCCATGAAGAAGAGAGAGGACACGCACAGGATGGCCGAGGCCAACAAGGCTTTCGCGCATTACCGCTGGTAAGCGGGAAACCGGCAAGCAAGGAAATGGATAAGTGACACAGGCACTGCAGGACATACAGAGAGGAACAGGCAACGGGCGCGAGATGGATACGATATCGAACATCAGGAACATAGGCATAATCGCCCACATAGACGCGGGAAAGACGACTACCACGGAGAGGCTTCTTTACCACACAGGGAAGATCCACAAGATGGGAGAGGTCCATGAGGGGACGGCCGTCATGGACTGGATGGAGCAGGAACAGGAACGCGGCATAACCATAACCAGCGCGGTGACTACCTGCTTCTGGAACGACAAGAAGATAAATATCATTGATACTCCCGGCCACGTCGATTTTACTATCGAGGTCGAGCGTTCGCTGAAAGTGCTTGACGGCACTCTGGTGGTATTCTGCGCGGTGGGAGGGGTCCAGCCTCAGACAGAGACCGTTTGGCGGCAGGCGGACCATTATGAAGTTCCTAAAGTAGCTCTGATAAACAAGATAGACCGCGTGGGCGCGGACTTTTACAAGGTCATAATGGACATGCACAAGAAGCTCGGCGCTAACGCCACGCCCATACAGATACCGATAGGGAAGGAAGATGAGTTCCGCGGCATAATAGACCTTGTCACATGCAAGGCGTACATGTTCGATGAAAAAGGGGACCTTGGAGAGGTGACAGAGCAGGAGATACCGGCTGAGATGAAGGAGATCTCAAGCCACTGGCGCCACAACCTTATAGAAAAAGTGGCGGATGTCGACGAGGAAGTTGAGGCGCTTTACCTTGAGGATAAGGGCATATATCCCGACAAGCTTAAGGAGTATATACGCAGGGTCACAAATAAGAACCTTTTTGTTCCCGTCATGTGCGGGTCCGCGCTGAGGAACAAGGGCATGAAGTTCGTGCTTGACGCGATATCAGATTACATGCCATCCCCGCTTGATGTGGTGCCGCCGAGGGCCGTGAACCCGGAAACTGAAAAAGAAGTTCAGATAAGTCCCGACGAGAAAGACCCTCTCGCGGCATTCGCGTACAAGGTCATGGCGGATCCTTTCGTGGGGACCCTCACTTTCGTGAGGGTATACTCCGGCAAGCTCGAGTCGGGGACCAACGTCTACAACTCGACTTCCGAGAAGAAGGAGAGAATAGGCCAGATACTCTCGATGCACGCGGACCAGAGAGAGATGATACAGAAGGCCGGCCCGGGGCAGATAGTGGGCCTTGTGGGACTTAAGCACACGACGACGGCGCATACCCTCTGCAATGAAAAGCATCCGCTGGCCCTTGAAAGGATAAAATACCCCGATCCGGTCATCTCCATGGCCATAGAACCCGAGACCCGCCCTGACCAGGAAAAGATGGGTATGGCGCTGAAAAAACTTGAAAGCGAGGACCCTTCCTTTTCCGTGACATATAACGAGGAGACAGGCCAGACCCTTATAAACGGGATGGGCGAGCTGCACCTTGAGATCATAGTGGACAGGATGAAAAGGGAGTTCAAGGTCGAGACAAGGGTGGGAAGCCCCCAGGTAGCCTACCGGGAGACCATCACACAGCCGTCAAGCGCGACCGGGAAGTTCATACAGCAGACAGGCGGGCACGGCCAGTACGGCCACGTGGAGCTTAGGGTCGAGCCGGCCGAAAAGGGCTCCGGTATAATTTTCGAGGAGGAGATCAAGGGAGGAGCCATACCCAGGGAATATTTCAAGGCCGTGGAGGTAGGCGTCAGGAACGCGGCCAAAACAGGCATACTGGCCGGGTATCCCGTCACCGACATCAAGGCTGTGCTGTACGACGGCTCCTACCACGAGGTGGATTCGTCGGAACTTGCTTTCAGCAACGCCGGCGCCATAGCATTAAGGGACGGCATCAAAAAAGGCAAGCCCATACTGCTGGAGCCGATAATGAGGCTCGAAGTCACCACGCCGGACGAATACCTCGGCGACGTCATAGGCGACATGAACATGAGAAGGATAAAGGTGGAAAGCATAGAGCAGAAAGGGACGACAAAGATCATCACGGGAGCGGCCCCGCTGGCGCGGATGTTCGGCTATGCCACCGCGTTAAGAAGCTTGACACAGGGGAGGGCAACGTATACAATGGAGCCTTCTTTTTATAAAGAAGTGCCTAAAGATATAATGGAAAAGGTAGTTACGGGCTTGGGGAACGAGTAGTATTAATAATATATAGTTATCAGGGATTTGATCTAATTCAAGGAGGTAGAAATGGCCAAGGAAAAATTTGAACGCACGAAACCGCATCTTAACGTAGGCACCATAGGTCACGTTGACCATGGCAAGACCACGCTGACGGCGGCTATCACGATGTACCTGGCGAACAAGGGCCAGGCGGAGGTCAGGGAGTTCGACACGATCGACAAGGCTCCCGAGGAGAAGGAAAGGGGCATCACGATAGCGGTAGCGCACGTTGAGTACGAGACGCCGAACAGGCACTACGCGCACATAGACTGCCCGGGCCACGCCGACTACATCAAGAACATGATAACGGGCGCGGCGCAGATGGACGGGGCGATACTGGTGGTATCGGCCGCGGACGGCCCGATGCCGCAGACCAGGGAGCACATACTGCTGGCCAGGCAGGTCAACGTGCCGGCGATAGTGGTGATGATGAACAAGGTGGACATGGTGGACGACCCGGAGCTTCTGGACCTTGTTGAGCTTGAGGTGAGGGAGCTTCTTTCCAAGTACGAGTTCCCGGGCGACGACACTCCGATAATCAAGGGCAGCGCCCTGAAGGCTATGGAAGCCAAGGGGGCTGTGGACTCGGAGGACTGCAAGTTCATCGACGAGCTGATGGAAGCTGTGGACACGTTCATCCCGACGCCGGTGAGGGACATAGACAAGCCGTTCCTCATGCCGATAGAGGACGTCTTCTCGATAACGGGAAGAGGCACGGTGGGCACGGGCAGGATAGAGAGAGGCCAGATCAAGGTCGGCGAAGAGGTGGAGATAGTGGGCCTCGGGGACACGAGGAAGACGACCGTTACGGGCGTTGAGATGTTCAGGAAGCTTCTTGATTCGGGCCAGGCGGGCGACAACGTGGGCCTTCTGCTGAGGGGCGTCGAGAAGAAGGACCTTGTCAGGGGCCAGGTATTGGCGGCTCCGGGCTCGATCACGCCGCACACGAAGTTCAAGGCTGAGGTATATATCCTGAGCAAGGAAGAAGGCGGCAGGCACACGCCGTTCTTCAACGGATACAGGCCGCAGTTCTACATAAGGACCACGGACGTCACGGGCGTGGCGAAGCTGCCCGAGGGCGTGGAGATGGTGATGCCGGGCGACAACGTGACGCTCGAGGTGGAGCTTATAACTCCGGTGGCGCTGGAGAAGGAGATGAGGTTCGCGATAAGGGAAGGCGGGCACACGGTAGGCGCCGGAGTGGTGTCGGACATACTGGGATAATGAAAGTTCAGGGTATTGTGTATCGGGTATCGGGTCAAGGCGCGACACCCGATACTCTATACTCGATACACTGCACAAGAAAGGCGTTGTAGACAGAAAAAATGGCTAAGAAGTCAAAACCATCAAAGATAAGGCTGCGTCTTAAGTCTTTTGACCACAAGCTGCTTGACGTGTCCATGGAAGAGATAGTCGAGACGGTAAAGAAGACCGGAGCCGTTGTAATGGGCCCGGTGCCCCTGCCGACGAGACGCGAGCTGTTCACGGTTCTAAGGTCGCCGCATGTCGACAAAAAATCCCGGGAACAGTTCGAGCTTAAGACGCATAAACGGCTTCTGGACATAGTGGATCCGACGTCAAAGACCATAGACGCTTTGCGCAAGCTGGATCTGCCCGCAGGAGTGGACGTAGAGATAAAGTAAGCGAGGAGAAAATGGTTCCAGGCATATTGGGCAAAAAGATAGGCATGACCCAGATATTCAGGGAAGACGGCGTCAAGGTCCCCGTTACGGTGCTCGAGGTGGGGCCCTGCCAGGTGCAGGCCGTCAAGTCAGGCGAGAAGGACGGTTATGTCGCGGTCCAGCTCGGATATGACGATGTAAGGGAAAAAAGGGTGAAGAAACCGCAGAGAGCTTACCTGAAGTCGAAAAACCTGAAGACTAAGAGGTTCGTGCGCGAGATAAGATGCGCGGAAGCTCCCGAGGTCAAGGTCGGACAGGAGATCACGGGCAGCGTCATACAGTTGGGGGATTTTCTGGACGTGACCGGCACATCCAAGGGGAAAGGCTTCCAGGGCGGCGTAAAAAGATGCGGATGGGCCGGGGGCAAGGAGACCCACGGATCGATGACGCACCGCGCTCCCGGGTCGATGGGGGCAAGCTCATATCCATCGAGGGTCATGAAGGGGCACGGCGGCGCCGGGCAGATGGGCAATGAGAAAGTAACGGTCCAGAACCTCGAAGTGGTGGAAATAGACAGGGACAATAACACGGTAGCCGTGAGGGGTGCCGTGCCGGGAGCCAACGGGACGTACCTTATTATCAGGTACGCGCGCAAAAAAGAGCTTGCGCCGCGGGAAGAAGCGCCTGAGGAAACAGAGGAACAGCCCGGGGAAGCGGCTGAGAAGTCCGGGGACGCGAAACCAGCCCAAGAAGGCGGTGAGCAGCAAGAGCCCGTGAAAGAGAAGGCTGAGCAGCCGAAAAAGGAAGAGCCCGTGAAAGAGGCGGCGGAGAATGTAAAAGAAGAAGAGGCCGGGAAGAAGACCGATGACGAAAACAAAGGCTAAAAAAGAACAGGCGATCGGCAGGCTGCCGGTATATGACCTGACCGGAAAAGTGGTGGACAACATCCAGCTTGACGAGAAGCTTTTTAACGGACGCGTCAATAAAGCGCTCCTGTACGAGGTCAAAAAGATGTATGAAGCCAACGCTCGACAGGGCAACGCAAAGGCCAAGACAAGGTCTGAGGTAAGGGGCGGCGGAGCGAAGCCGTGGAGGCAGAAAGGCACAGGGCGCGCGAGGTTCGGCTCCTCCAGGAACCCGCTGTGGAGGCATGGAGGCACTATATTCGGGCCGAAACCAAGGGATTACGGTTACAAGATGCCGAAAACGGCCATGAAGCGGGCCTTGCTTTCAAGCCTCAACGCCAGGCTGACAGAAGAGGCGGTAAAGGCGGTCGTCAAGATAGAATTGTCGGAGCCGAAGACAAAAGAGTTCAGGGGGATGCTCGATAAATTAAAAACGGAGGGGAAGACGCTTGTCGTGGTAGGGGAAATGTCTGACAATGTGAAGCGGTCATCCAGGAACCTCAGGAAGGTCAGCATCGCGGAGGAAAAGAACCTGAACGCCAGGGACGTCCTTCTCAGCGAGTGCCTTGTAATAGAGAAAGACGCTCTTGAAAGTTTATCGGAAAGGCTGAAATGAAGACGCACCACGACGTAATAAAGAACATGATCCGGACCGAGAAGGGATCGGACATGCTCGTCCACAATAAATATCTTTTCAAGGTGGACAGGTCAGCCAACAAGATCGAGATAAAAAAGGCCGTGGAGGACCTGTACAGCGTGAAGGTCAAGGCTGTGCATATTATGAACCTGAAAGGCAAAAAGAAAAGAGTGCGGTTCCAGGAGGGAATGACGACAGCCTGGAAAAAAGCCATCGTGACTCTCATGCCCGAAAACAGGATAGAGGTAACATAGAATGGGAATGAAGAAATTAAGGCCGAGGACACCCGGGCAGAGGTGGGGATATAACTCGGATTTCAGCGAGATCACCAAGAAAAAGCCCGAGAAGTCGCTTACGACATGTCTCAGGAAATCCGGAGGCAGGAACAACCGCGGCAGGAAGACGGTAAGCTCCAAGGGCGGCGGGCACAAGAGGCGCTACAGGATAATAGATTTCGCGTATTCAAAGAAGGGCCTTTCGGGCACGGTCGAGGGAATAGAGTACGATCCGAACCGCTCGGCGAACATAGCCCTTATACGTTACGAGAACGGCGAGAAAGCGTATACCATAGCCCCGATAGGCCTCAAGGTCGGCGGCACCGTGCAGTGCGGCCCCGGATCAAAGATAGAGACCGGCAATTCCATGCCGCTGAAGAACGTGCCGCTCGGTTCAGAGGTATTCTGCATCGAGCTCGATGCCGGCAGGGGCGCCAAGATAGCCAGAAGCGCCGGCAACAGCGCAATAGTGGAGGCGAAGGACGGCAATAATATACATCTTCGTATGCCGAGCGGAGAAGTCCGCCTTGTGAGCGAGAACTGTTACGCGTCCCTGGGGAAGGTCGGGAACCAGGAGCATGAGAACATATCTTACGGAAAGGCCGGAAGGTTCAGGCACCGCGGCATAAGGCCTAAATCACGGGCGGTCGTTAAGAACCCAGTGGACCATCCCATGGGCGGCGGAGAAGGCAAATCATCAGGCGGAAGGCACCCCGTTACGCCGTGGGGAAAAATAACAAAGGGCTTGAAGACCCGCAGCAAGAAAAAGGCGTCAGACAAGAAGATAATCAGGAGAAGAAAGACCAGGAAGGGCAGATAATAATGTCAAGATCGATAAAGAAAGGCCCGTTCGTGGACAAGGGCCTGATGAAAAAGGTCAACAGGATGATCGAAACGGGAAGCAAGAAGCCCATTAAGACGTGGTCGCGCAGGTCTGTCATCCTTCCGGAATTCGTGGGCCTGACCATATCCGTGCATAACGGCAAGACGTTCCATTCAGTGTTCGTCACGGAGAACATGGTGGGCCACAAGCTGGGCGAATTTTCACCGACCAGGGTCTTCAGGGCCCACGGCGCGGCGACCAAGGTATCGCTGGAGAAAACGTAATAATGAAGGAAAAAGAGATGTTATCGAAGGCTGAAGTAAAATATATCAGGATCTCGACCAGAAAAGCCAGGCTTGTCGCGGACCTTATAAAGGGCAAGACCGTTGAAGACGCGATATCCGTCCTGGACAACGTTAACAAGCGCGCGTGCGTGCCTATAAAGAAGCTGGTGAACTCGGCCTTTTCCAACGCGAACAATGAAAGGCAGGAGAAGCTTTTATCAAAGGACGTCGTGGTCTCGGTCATCAGGGCGGACGGAGGGCCGATGCTTTATCGTTACAGGGCCGCGACCATGGGCCGGGCAACCCCGGTCAGGCACAGGACATCGCATCTTTACGTGGAGCTCAAGGAAAAAGAAGCTCCCAAGGCAAAGAAGAAAGGAAAGGGCAAGAAATAGCATGGGACAGAAGGTTCACCCTACCAGTTTCCGCATAGGCGTCATACGCAACTGGAACAGCCGATGGTACGCCACAAAGGGCGAGTTCGCCGAGAAGCTCTTCCAGGATTCCAAGATACGCAAGATCATCGCAAAAGACCTCCCGCAGGCCATGGTCTCACACGTGGACATAGAGCGCGCGAGCAACAGGGTGCGCGTTATGATATATTCGGGGAGGCCCGGTATGGTGATAGGCCGCAAGGGCGGCCAGATAGAGATGCTCAAGGAAAAGGTCCAGAACATAGTAGGCGACCAGAACAAGCTCTTCATAGATATAAAAGAGGTGCCGAACCCCGCCCTTGACGCGAAAATAACGGCCGACAGCATAGCTTTCCAGCTGGAGAAGAGGGTGGCTTTCAGGCGAGCCATGAAAAAGGCCATACAGTACCTCAAAGAAGCCGGCGGGGAAGGCATAAAGGTGAAGTGCTCAGGCCGCCTCGGAGGCGCCGAGATCGCCCGGTCGGAAGGTTACAAGTGGGGAAAGATACCCCTTCAGACCATAAGAGCCGACATAGATTACGGTTTTTCGGAAGCAAGGACCGCTTACGGGGCGATAGGGGTCAAGGTGTGGATATACAAGGGTGAGAAATTCCAGACCGGCCCTCAGGAAGAGGAGAAACAGGAGAAAAAGGGTCCGGCGAGGAAAGAAAGAGAAGGAGCGTAGGATAGATGGCTTTGATGCCCAAAAGGGTCAAATACAGGAAACAGCAGAGGGGTAAGCGCGCGGGATCGAGCTATTCCTCCAGCCTGAATTTCGGTGAATTCGGATTAAAAGCCATGGAGACGGCCTGGATAACCGACAGGCAGATAGAGGCGGCCAGGGTGGCCCTTATGAGGCACACCGGAAGGGCCGGCAAGCTCTGGATATGCGTTTTTCCGGACAAGCCGGTGACAAAGACGGCGGCCGAGACAAGGATGGGTAAGGGCAAGGGCTCGCCCGCCGGCTGGGTAGCGGTGACCAAAAGAGGCAGGGTCATATTTGAGATGGAAGGCGTGCCGCTGGATATGGCCAGGGAGGCTTTCCGCCTGGCGGCGCACAAGCTGCCCATGAAGACAAAATTCATATCAAGAGGAGCCAGGATTTGAAGGCAAGCGAAATAAGGAACATGACAGAGGTTGAAATAGAGCAGAAGCTGCTGACGCTGAAGGACCAGCTTTTCAAGTTGAGGGCCGAGATCACCACCGGCAGGGTGGAAAGGCCCAACAGGTTCAGGCTGCTGAGGCGCGATATAGCCAAATGTTATACCATACTGAAGGAGAAGCAAGGTGAAGGGCGGAAGACCGAATAAAAAGACGGTGATCGGCACCGTTTTAAGCGATAAGGCCGATAAGACCATAACGGTTCTCTGGGAGACGCGTAAGATGCACCCGCTGTACAAGAAGTTCGTGAAAAGGCACAAGAAGTTGACCGCACACGACGAAAACAACGAGGCCGGGGCCGGTGATCTTGTAAAGATAACAGAGGCCCGCCCCATATCGAAAAGAAAGGCCTGGCGCCTTGTCAAGGTCATGGAAAAGGCCGAACAGAGGGGATCCCAGCTATGATCCAGATGGGAAGCTTATTGGATGTGGCGGACAACAGCGGGGCGAAAAAGGCTTCGATGATAGGCGTTATAGGCCGGTCCGGAAAGAGCACGGCTGTTGTGGGCGACGTGATAACATGCAACGTAAAGGAGTCGACGCCCACGGCGGAGGTTAAGAAGGGGGAGGTCGTCCGCGGCGTTGTCGTCAGGACCGCTTACCCTCTCCTGCGCGAGGACGGCACCGCGCTGAAGTTCGACCATAACGCGGTGGTCATTATAGACAAGGACGGCAACCCCAGGGGAACGCGTGTTTTCGGGCCCGTGGCGCGCGAGCTTAGAAAAAAGAAGTTCATGAAGATAGTCTCGCTGGCGCCGGAAGTAATATAAAGGCTGTGAGGAAGAGATGCTGCATATAAAGAAGAACGATACGGTAAGGGTCCTTGCGGGCAAGGACAGGGGAAAGAGCGGAAAGGTCCTCAAGGTCTACCCGACTTCGGGCAGGGCCATAGTACAGGGCGTTAATTTCACTAAGAAACACGCCAGGAGGACGCGCCAGGACGAACAGGGCGGGATAATCCAAAGGGAAGCCCCGCTGTCGGCATCCAATCTTCAGGTCGTATGCAAGGGGTGCAACAGGCCCACGAGGGTCGGTTACGACCTTCTTGCCGACGGATCAAAGGTGCGTTACTGCAAGAAGTGCAAGGAAGCCTTATAAATGAAAAAGGCGGAAGGAAAAATGGAAAAGGGAATGGCGAGGCTTAAAGAAACATACGAAAATGAAATAGTCCAGGATCTCATGAAGAGGTTCGGGCATAAGAACAGGATGGACGTGGCTCGTCTGACCAAGATAGTGGTAAACGTCGGGATGGGCGAGATGGCTCACCAGAAGGACCTGATAGAGCCCATCAGGGACGAGCTGGCGACCATAACCGGCCAAAGGCCACTTATTACCAAGTCGAAGAAATCGATATCAAATTTCAAGATAAGGAGCGGGGTTCCGGTCGGGATGAAGGTGACCTTGAGGAGAGAGCGCATGTATGAGTTCCTTGACAGGCTGGTGAACTTTGTGATCCCCAGGATAAGGGACTTCAGGGGCGTGCCCAGGACATCCTTCGACCAGAACGGTAATTATTCGCTTGGGATCAGGGAGCAGACGATATTCCCGGAACTTGAGCTTGACAAACTTCCCATGACCCATGGCATGGATATTTGTTTCGTGACGACGGCGAAGACCAACGAGGAGGCTTTGGCCCTTCTGGAGGATTTCGGGATGCCGTTCGCGAAAAAGTAAGGAAAAGAGCAAATGGCGAAAAAAGGATTGATAGAAAAATCAAAAAGAAAACCCAAGTTCAGCACGAGGGTCATAACCAGGTGTCAGATCTGCGGCCGCAAAAAAGGATACATGAAGAGGTTCAAGCTTTGCCGCATCTGCTTCCGGGAGATGGCTTCGCGCGGGGATATACCCGGCGTAAGGAAGGCGAGCTGGTAAACCGCTGGCTTGGGGCGGGAATAAATAACGGGAGAGATAAATGAGTGTTACGGACCTGATAGCCGATCAGTTGACTGTTATAAGGAACGCCATAATGGCCAAGAAAAAGACCGTTACGATCAAAAGATCCGGCGTCCTTGAGAACATAGTAAGGATAATCAAGGACGAGGGGTTTATTGATAACTACGCCATTATGGAGGACAACCGGCAGGGGCAGATAAAGATATACCTCAGGTATACAGAAGACGGGGACCCTGCCATGGAAAGAATGGAAAAGACCTCAAAACCCGGGCGCCGCGTCTATATTTCCGCGGACGACGTAAGATCGGTGAGAGGCGGGGTAGGCCTTGCGATCTATTCCACAAGCAAAGGCGTCCTGACCGACAGTCAGGCCAGGGAACAGGGGGTGGGCGGAGAGCTCATCTGCCGGATATGGTAGACCATAAGGAGAGATAAGATGTCCAGAGTAGGTATGCGGCCCATAGATATACCCAGCGGCGTTAAGGTTGATATCCAGGGCAATAAGGTAAAGGTAGAGGCCAAGGGAAACTCCCTGGAACATGAGATACCCGAAGGCTTTACGGCGAAGGTCGAAGACAACAAGGTCATCGTTTCCAGGCCGTCTGATTCCAGGCAGCACCGTTCGCTTCACGGCACCACCAGGAGCCTTATACAGAACATGGTCACCGGATTAAGCTCCGGTTTCGAGAAAAAACTGAAGATACAGGGGGTAGGATATAAATCCCAGATGAAAGGCAAGACCCTGGTGCTCGATATAGGGTTCTCGCACAGCGTTAATTTCGTTCCACCGGAGGACATAACTATCGAGACGCCGAGCCCTACGGATATAGTGGTAAAGGGCGTGGACAAGCAGAAGGTCGGGGAAGTAGCCGCGGAAATAAGGGATCACTATCCTCCCGAGCCGTATAAGGGCAAGGGTATAAGGTACGAAGGCGAGTACGTGCGGCAGAAGCAGGGGAAGAGCATAGCCTGAGGTAATCGCACCGGGTAACTGGTTTATGGTATTGAGAATCGGGTATCGAGTATTGAGTATCGGGTATAGGGTTCATACATAAGGAAAAGAAGAGAAAAATGGATAAGTTGCAGAGGAAAGCAAGAAGAAGAAAGTCAATTAGGAAAAAGATCTCCGGCAGCGTCGAGAGGCCGAGGATGTGCGTTCATAAGAGCAACAAGAAGCTGTACGTGCAGATCGTGGACGATATTGAAGGAAAGACCTTTTGCAGCGCTTCCAGCGCCGGCGTTGCCGGCGCGAAGGGGCAGGGCACTTTCAAGAACGTCAATTGCGCCCAGTCGCTCGGCAAGGAGATAGCTAAATTAGCCGCGGATAAGGGGATCAAGCAGGTGGTTTTTGACAGGGGCGGCTACAAGTTTCACGGAAGGATAAAGGCGCTGGCGGAAGCGGCAAGGGAGTCCGGGCTTAAGTTTTAGGAGGTTAGATGTCTGACGAGGAAAAGAAAGCCGTAGATGAAGGCGGCGAGGTAAAAGAAGAGCGTAAGGGAAAAGACGCCGTAAAGGAGCTTGAAAAGCAGCAGGCCCAGGATAAGCCGGAAGGGCAGGAACAGGCCGATAAGCCCGTGAAGAGCGAGGAAGCCAAGCCTGAGAAGCCCGACAGACAGAGGCGGACCGGCCGACAGGGACGCCCCGGCCGTCAGGGCCGTCAGGATAGAGGCGACAGCGAATATATCGAGCGGGTCGTGAATATAAGCAGGGTCGCCAAGGTCGTAAAGGGTGGTAAGAACTTTTCATTTAACGCTCTTGTGGTCAGCGGCGACGGCGGCGGTAACGTGGGCATAGGTTTCGGAAAATCAAACGAGGTCTCCGAGGCGATAAAGAAGGGCGCGGCCAGGGCTAAGAAGAATTTTTTCCGCGTGAAGATGAGAGGAGATACGATACCGCATGAGGTCATAGGGAGGTTCAAGGCGACGAAAGTGCTGCTGAAGCCGGCGGGCCCCGGGACCGGCGTCATAGCGGGCGGTCCGGTGAGGGCCATGTGCGACGCCGTGGGCATTAAGAACATACTTACCAAGAGCCTCGGGTCCAGGAACGCCATAAACGTTATAAAGGCCACGATAGACGGGTTTGACCAGCTGAGGTTGAAGAGGAAGGTTTAGCGATGGTGATGAAGATAGAGGACATAAGAAGGCCCAGGATAAAGGGCAACAGCAAGAGAAAGGGCCGCGGCGTAGGATCCGGGCGCGGCAAGACCTCGGGCAGGGGGCACAAGGGAGCCAAGCAGAGAGCGGGAGGCGGTGTTTACACTCCGGGGTTCGAAGGCGGTCAGATGCCGCTAGTGCGCCGTATACCAAAAAGGGGTTTTACCAACAAATTCAGGAGGGAGTGGGAAATAGTCAATATAGACACCCTCCAGAGATCCGGATCGCTCAAGGACGGATCCGTCGTGGACAAACAGGCGCTATTTTCTGCCGGTATACTCAGGAAAAAGAGATTGCCTTTCAAGGTCCTCGGCAAGGGCAAGATCACCAAAGCTCTTACGGTGAAGGCCGACGCTTTTTCCGAAACAGCGAAAAAAGCGATCGAGGAAGCCGGGGGAAAAACTGAGATCGCAAAGAAATAGGAGAAACGTTGCTGGAAGCCATTTCAAATATTTTCAAGATCCCGGACCTTAAGAAAAAGATACTTTTTACTTTCGGTCTTATCGCGATCTACAGGATAGGGGCGTTCGTTCCGACTCCCGGGATAGACGGAGCGAAGCTCGCTCAGTTCTTTGATAATATGGCCCGCACGCAGGGGGGGACGCTGTTCGGCATAATGAACATGTTCTCCGGGGGCGCCATGCAGAGGTTGACCATCTTCGCCCTCGGGATCATGCCGTACATATCGGCTTCCATCATACTTCAGCTTCTCACCACTGTCGTACCCGCGCTTGAGCGCCTCGCCAGGCAGGGCGAGGAGGGCAGGAAGCAGATAACGCAATACACGAGATACGGGACCATAGTCCTCTCTATCATCCAGGCGTTCTTTATCGCCTTGTGGCTGGAGAACCCGGCGAGGTTCCAGGGGCTGCAGATAGTGCAATACCCGGGTTGGTGGTTCAGGATACTGACGGTCATAACCCTGACCACCGGGACCGCGTTCATCATGTGGCTGGGTGAGCAGATACAGGAAAAAGGCATAGGGAACGGGATATCCCTTATAATAACCGCCGGTATCATTTCCAGGATGCCCGCTGCCCTTATACAGCTTATTTCTCTGGCCACGCCCGGCACGGAAGGTCAGGCCCAGATAGACCCGTTCAAGATAGTCTTTCTGGCGGTCATGTTCGTGGCCGTCATAGTGGCGGTGGTCCTTATAACCCAGGGACAGAGGAAGATACCCATACAATACGCCAAAAGGGTCGTGGGCAGGAGGATATACGGCGGGCAGAGCACTTACATACCGCTCCGGGTCAACCAGGGCGGCGTTATACCGATCATTTTCGCCCAGTCGATCATACTGTTCCCGGCGACAATAGCGGGGTTCGTTCCGCACAGGGCGCTGCAGGGAGTGGCCAGCGCGCTTATGATGGGACGGCCTCTTTATTACGTGGTATATTCGCTGCTCATACTCTTTTTCTGTTATTTTTACGCCGCGATAACATTTAATCCGGTCGATATGGCCAACAACATGAAGAGGTTCGGCGGGTTCGTGCCCGGAATAAGGCCGGGGAAACAGACAGCGGAATACCTGGATTTTATCATGACCAGGATCACGCTGCCGGGCGCCGTTTTCCTGACAATAATAGCGGTGCTGCCAAGCGTCATTAACAGCCAGATAGGAATACCTTTTCTGGTCGCGAGCTTTTTCGGCGGCACCGGTCTTCTGATCATCGTGGGCGTGATGCTGGATACGATGAGGCAGATAGAATCCCATATGCTGATGAGGCACTACGAGGGTTTTATGAAAAAGGGCAGGGTAAAAGGGAGGCTGGGTTAGTTGGGCGCTGGGGCTATGAAGATAGTGCTTTTAGGGCCGCCGGGCGCGGGCAAGGGGACGCAGGCCGGTATTCTTTGCAGGGCTTTTGACATGATCCATGTATCGACAGGGGACATGCTGCGCGAAGCCATCAAGGAAGGCACGGAGGTCGGGAAAAAAGCCCAGGGATACATGAACAAGGGGGAGCTTGTCCCGGACGAGATAGTGACCCGCGCCGTCATAGACAGGATCAACAAGCCCGACGCTGAAAAAGGCGTTATACTCGACGGTTTTCCCAGGACCCGGGGCCAGGCCGAGTCTCTGGACAGGATGCTTGAAGAGTGCGGCTCTTCACTGGACGATGTCCTCTACCTTAAGACGTCTGAAGAGACGGCCGTGCAGAGGCTTTCGGGGCGCAGGGTCTGCCCGAGGTGCGGAAAGAACTATCACGTGACCAACATGCCGCCCGTTAAGGAGGGGGTATGCGATAAATGCGGGGTGCCTCTCGAGCAGCGCGACGACGACAAGCCTGAGACGGTCAAGAACCGCCTTGAAGTTTACGATAAGACGACAAGCGACCTCGTTGATTATTACAGGGAAAAAGGGCTTTTGCGCCAGGTGGACGGTAACATTTCGGCCGAAATGCTCTTTGAGGACATAAAGAAGCTTTTCCGTGAAGAAGGCCTTTTAGATGACGATCCTGACAAATGAGGCCCAAAAGCGCAAGATAAGGGAAAGCGGAAGGATACTTTCGGAGATCTTTGAATACCTGAAAAAGGAGATAAAAGAGGGGGTGTCCACCTCTTTTATCGATAAAGAGGTGGAAAGGATAATACGCGAAAACGGGGGAGAGCCCGCTTTCAAGGGATATAAGGGGTATCCTTCCACGATATGCGCCTCGGTGAACGAAGTAGTAGTGCACGGGATCCCTTCAGAGAGGATAATATTGAATGAAGGGGACATCGTCGGCATAGATATGGGTGTTAAAAAGAACGGCTACTACGCTGACGCGGCAAGGACCTATTTTGTGGGCAGGATAAGCGACAGGGCGAGGCGGCTGGTCGAGGTAACACGACAGTGCCTCGCGGCCGGCGTGTCCCAGGCGATCGCGGGTAACAGGGTATCGGATATATCCAACGCCATACAGACAGCGGCAAGCAGTGAGGGGTTAAAAGAGGTAAGGTCGTTCGTGGGGCACGGCATAGGGAAAGCCCTGCACGAACCCCCGGAAGTGCCTAACTGGGGGGAGAAAGGCAAGGGCCCTGTCCTAAAGGACGGCCTGGTCCTGGCGATAGAACCGATGATAAACCTCGGCTCGCGCGAGGTTAAGGTGCTGCCCGACGGCTGGACGGCCGTGACCGCCGACAGCGAGCTTTCGGCGCATTTCGAGGACACCATAATAGTCGGGACGGATAAAGCGGAGATAATAACATGAGCCCAAAGGAAGAATCAATAGAAGCTGTAGGCGAGATAGTCGAGACGCTGCCAAACGCGATGTTCAGGGTAAAACTGGAGAACGGCCACATAGTACTGGCGCACGTATCCGGCAAGATGAGGATGTATTTCATCAGGATCGTTCCCGGCGATAAGGTCACGGTCGAGATATCTCCTTATGACCTCAGCAGGGGAAGGATAATAAAGAGAGAGAAATAGACATGAAGGTACGGCCAAGCGTAAAAAAAATATGTTCAAAGTGCAAGATCGTACGGAGGAAAGGCGTCGTCAGGGTCATTTGCACGGATCCCAAGCACAAGCAGAGGCAGGGATAAAGCGGCCCGCCGCGGACAATTGTCCGTGGGCTGTGGACCAGATAATACAGGAGTGATCATGCCAAGGATTCTGGGTATAGATATACCAAAGGAAAAAAGGATAGAGATAGCGCTTACTTATATCTACGGCATAGGGCGCGCGCGCTCGAACCGTATATTGAAGGAGGCAGGTGTGCCCCCCGACAAGAGGGCGAAGGACCTGGAAGAGCAGGAAGTGACGTCCATCACCCACATCATACAGAACTCTTACCAGGTGGAGGGAGACCTGAGGAGGGCGCATGCCGGCAATATCAAGAGGCTTATGACAATAGGGACTTACAGGGGCTTGCGTCACAAGAGGAGCCTCCCCGCACGGGGCCAGAGGACCAGGACCAACGCCAGGACAAGGAAGGGGCCTAAAAAGACGATCGGCGCTTTCAAGGATAAAGGCGCAAGGGCCGCTGTGAAGACTTCCGGTGCGGATAAATAATAAAAGAGGTAAAAAGTGCAGAAGAAAGCAAAGACAAAAAGGCGTAAAAAGATAACAAGAAAAGTGTCAAGCGGGAAGGTGTTCGTCCACGCGACCTTTAACAATACCATCGTGACGGTCACAGACACTAACGGCAAGATACTGTGCTGGAGCTCACCGGGCACCGTCGGTTTCAAGGGCTCGAGAAAATCCACCCCGTTCGCGGCGAACGTAGCGGCCAAGGACGCCGTTAAAAAGGCCAGGGCCTTCGGGATCTCCGAGGTAGAGATATACCTGAGGGGGCCCGGTTCCGGGAAAGAAAGCGCGGTAAGGAGTTTTAAGACAGAGGGTCTTAACGTGAGGACGATAATGGATATGACGCCCACGCCGCACAACGGCTGCAGGGCGAGAAAGAGAAGAAGAATATAAAAGAGGAGTATTTATAAATGGCAAGAACAACGACAGCATCATGCAGGCTCTGCCGTAGAGAAGGGGAAAAGCTCTTTCTCAAGGGAACGAAGTGCGGCACAGATAAATGCGCTTTTATGAGAAGGGAATACGCGCCGGGCATGCATGGTAAGATGATGAGGAGAAAGCTCTCGAACTACGCTATACAGCTAAGGGAAAAACAGAAGGCCAAAAGGATATTCGGCATACTCGAGAAGCAGTTCAAAAATTACTTTAAAAAGGCCGAGAAAGCTAAGGGGGCCACCGGTGAGGTCCTTCTCCAGTTCCTGGAGAGGAGGCTGGACAACGTCGTATTCAGGGCCTGCTTCGCGTCTTCGCGATCCGCGGCGCGTCAGATGGTGGGCCACAGGTTCGTCAAGGTCAACGGACGCAAGGTGAATATCCCCTCTTTTCTGGTGAGCGAGGGCGACCAGATCGAGGTTGTCGGCAAAGAGACGCAGCTCAAGGATATAAAAGAAACAGTGAAGATCCTGGAGGACAGGGGAACCCCCGAGTGGATGGATGTCTCGCCGGACGAACTCAGGCTGAAGGTAAACAGGCTGCCGGTGAAGAGCGATATAGGGCTGGCGATAGAAGAGAGCCTTATAGTGGAGTTGTATTCAAAATAACGCGGGAAGCGGGGCTTAGCGGCCGAGTGATCTATCATAAAACAGGAGGAAACTGGTAATGGGGATGAAGCTTAAAAATTTTGAACTTCCTAAAAGGGTCACCTTTGACGAGAAGACTTACACTCCGACTTACGGCAGGGTCGTAGCCGAGCCTTTCGAGAAGGGATACGGTATAACAGTAGGCAATTCATTGAGAAGGGTCCTTCTTTCTTCGATAGAGGGAACAGCCGTGACACAGGTCAACGTCGGGAAAGTTCTGCACGAGTTCTCAACCATACCCGGCGTGTACGAGGATATGACCCAGATCGTCATGAATATAAAAGGCCTTGTGCTGAGATCGCACTTCAAGACCCCGAAACCCATGTTCTTAAGCGTCAGCAAGAAAGGCGAGGTAAAAGCAAAGGACCTTAAAACCGACGAGACCGTAGAGGTGATCAACCCGGATCATCATATCGCCACGCTTACGGAGGACGCCGATCTTGAGATGGAGTTTAAGGTGGAGCGCGGCAGGGGATACGCCCCTTCCGAAAAGAACAAGACACCCGACGACGCCATCGGGGTCATAGCCGTGGATTCGCTGTTCTCGCCGGTTAAACGCGTGAATATCGAGGTCGAGAACACCAGGGTTGGGCATATTACCGATTACGACAAGCTCATACTTGAGATATTCACCAACGGCAGCATGGAGCCCAAGGACACTCTTCTTTACGCCGCTAACATACTGCAAAGGCACCTGGATGTCTTTATAACGATCGGCAAGCTTCCTGAGGACATAGAGGAGGAAGAAGAGGAATCCAAGGAGAAGAAAGAGATGCACAAGAGGCTTTCCAAGCCTATTTCCGAGCTCGAACTGTCGGTCAGAAGCTCCAACTGCCTTGCCGAGGCCAATATAAGGACGATCGGCGACCTGGTGAGGAAGAAGGAGACCGAGATGCTCAAGTACAAGAATTTCGGGAAAAAATCACTGAACGAGATAAACAGCGTGCTCACTTCAATGGGGCTGCATCTTGGGATGGAGATGGACGAGGAAGGTGAGGAATAGCAGATGAGGCATCGCAAAGTAAAAGGAAGGTTGAGCAGGAGGACCAGCTACAGGAAGGCTCTTCTCAGGTCGCTGGCCGGAGACCTTTTTACATACCAGAGGATAGAGACCACCATGGCCAAGGCAAAGGCCCTGAGATCGTTCGCCGAGCCCTTGATAACGCTGGCCAAGAAAAACCCCGGGTCGGTGAGCGCCAGGAGACAGGCCATGAGCAAGCTCAACGACAAGCGGGCGGTAAAGGAGCTCTTCGACAAGATAGCGCCGCTTTACAAGGACATACAGGGGGGATACACCCGCATCATCGGATTCGGCAACAGGACAGGGGACGGCGCCCGGATGGCGGTCATGGAGCTTACCAAAAGGACCATGACCGATGATGAGCTTCTCGGGCTCTCCAAAAAGGAAGCGAAGGCAAAGCCCAGAAAAATGAAGAAAGAGGCAGGCGAAGCCTCCGGCAAAGAAGAAAAGAAACAGCAGGACCACGCCCACGCGGCGCCTGAAGTCGACGACCAGACCAGGGAAGAGCGCGTGGTAGAAGAGGTAAAAAAGGAAAAAGCGAAGAAGGAACAGAAGAAGATCACTAAAAAAGGTTTCTTCAGGAGGTTCCAGAGAAAATCCATGGGATAAGGGGTTCTTATGCCGTCCGACCTCACCCCCATGATGAGGCAATATCTTAAGATAAAGAACGAGAACAAGGAAGCCATCCTTTTCTTCCGCCTCGGTGATTTCTACGAGATGTTCTTCGATGACGCGCTCGAGGCGACCCGCATCCTTCATATCACTCTCACATCAAGAGGCAAAGTCGAGGGCAGCAAAGTGCCCATGTGCGGCGTGCCTTATCACGCCGCAAACAACTACATAGCCAGGCTGATACGCCACGGCAAAAAAGTGGCGATATGCGACCAGGTAGAAGAACCGGGTCCCGGCAAAAAGATAGTGGAGCGCAGGATCACGAGGGTAATAACCCCCGGCACGGTAACGGCCGACGAGCTCCTGGACGAATCCGTAAATAATTTCATACTTTCCCTGAACGAAAGCGGCGGTCTTTTCGGACTCGCTTACGCCGATATATCCACCGGGGAGTTCCGAGTGACGGAAATAGACGGCCGGGAGAACCTGCTCGCTGAGCTTTACAAGATATCCCCTTCAGAATGCCTCGTTCCGGAAAGCCTGTCCAAAAAGATCGAATTCACCTCTTTAAAGGATATACAACTCGGAGCGGTCACGGTCAACGACGACTGGATGTATGACCATGATCTCTCGCTTAAAGAGGTGAAGGACCATTTCAGGGTCGATACGCTGGAGGGGTTCGGCTGCCAGGAGCTGGAGCTGGCCGTGGGCGCCGCCGGCGCGCTGATAAGATACCTTAAGAACACCCAGAAGAACAGCCTCGCGAACATCGACGCCATTTCGACCTACAATTCCGGCCAGTTCATGGTCATGGACAGGAACACGCACAGACACCTCGAGCTGACCCGGAACCAGGAGGATCTTTCATCGAGGGGAACTCTTATAGAGGTGCTTGACAGGACCAGGACGCCCATGGGGAAAAGGAAGATCAGGGCATGGATGCTCAGCCCGCTGATGGAAGCGCGGGAGATAAATGGCCGGCTGGACGCCGTAGAGTATTTCCTGCTGGATCCTTCCGCGAGGAAAAGGATAAGGGAGTTGCTCGGGGATATTTATGATATCGAGAGGCTTTCAAACAAGATAAGCCTGGGCAGCGCGAACGCGCGAGACATGGTGGCTCTAGCTTCGTCGGCAGAGAACGTCAACCGGCTGCGCGAGGCTCTGAGCGGGGATGTCCCGGACGCTGTAAAGGAAAGCCTGGCCCGTATGGACGATCTCTCAGATGTGTCCGGTCGGATACGGGAATGTCTCGTCGAAGAACCTCCGGCCCCGCTGAGGGAGGGAGGGCTTATAAAGCCCGGTTACAACGCGGAAGTGGATGAGCTGAGGAGCCTCGTTTCAGGGGGCAAGGACTGGGTAGCGCGCCTGCAGAAAAAAGAGATAGAAAGAACGGGAATAAGCTCCCTGAAGGTCGGGTACAATAAGGTATTCGGTTATTACATAGAGGTGACAAAGCCTAACCTTGACGCGGTGCCGGACGGGTACATACGGAAACAGACGCTTGTGAACGCCGAGAGGTTCATAACCCAGGAGCTGAAAGACCAGGAGGCAAGGATAATCGGGTCCCAGGACAGGATAAAGGACCTGGAATACGGGATCTTCTGCTCTTTAAGGGATGAGGTCGCCGCCCGGATCGAACGGCTGAAAAGGACAGCTGAGGCCGTCGCCGTGATCGACGTTTTCGCGGATCTGGCAGAAGTGGCGGCAACCAACCGTTACTGCCGGCCAAGGATGAACAATGACGGGGTGCTTCGCCTTGTCGAGGCGCGCCACCCTGTTCTTGAGAATATTCTGAGGGAAAAGGAATTCGTGTCCAACGACACGTTCATGGACGCCTCGGACAGCAGGATCTTTATCATCACCGGATCGAACATGGCCGGAAAGTCCACTTACATAAGGCAGGTAGCGCTTGTCGTTATCATGGCCCAGATGGGCGGATTCGTTCCCGCAAGGGAGGCGGAAATAGGCGTCGTTGACAGGATATTCACAAGGGTCGGAGCGTCAGACAGGCTGTACCAGGGTATGAGCACGTTCATGGTGGAGATGCTGGAGACTGCTAACATACTTAACAATGCCACCGCGAGGAGCCTGATAATACTGGATGAGATCGGCAGGGGCACCAGCACGTTCGACGGCGTATCAATAGCCTGGGCGGTGGTGGAATTCATACACCACAGCCTTGAGGGCGCTAAGGCGCTTTTCGCCACGCATTATCACGAGCTTACCGAGCTGGCTTCGCTGATGAGCGGCATCAAGAACTACCACCTGGCTGTTCGCGAGTGGGGGGAAGAGGTGGTCTTTCTTTACAAGGCAAAAGAGGGCAGCTGCGACGACAGCTTCGGAATACACGTCGCCAAACTCGCCGGCATGCCCGGGGATGTCGTTAAAAGGGCAAGGGAAATACTGGATAACCTGCAGAAAGAATCGGTCACCGGAAGCATACGTTCGCGCTTTCTGGAGAAGAACCGGGCGCGGGAAAAGCAACTGGACCTTTTCGAGGCTTCGTACAGGGAGCATCCGGCGCTGGAGGAGCTGAAGAAGCTGGACACGGACAACCTGACGCCCCTTGAGGCCCTGAAGAAGCTCAACGACCTGAAGAAAGACCTGGAATGAGGGGCCAGGAAGGCCCCCCATATACATATGCGCCTATAAAATCATGCAAGGGACAAGCAATACATGGGCAAGATCAGGATACTCACTGAGGATACGATAAGCAAGATCGCGGCCGGCGAGGTGGTGGAGCGGCC